>Ga0316204_10006537_pt1 | contig 17839 bp, 25 predicted proteins | sample 6monrhotite_MG_2_FD_205661 | JGI IMG/M metagenome (GOLD analysis project Ga0316204, IMG submission 205661) | Microbial mat bacterial communities from mineral coupon in-situ incubated in ocean water Damariscotta River, Maine, United States -... | ecosystem: Environmental > Aquatic > Marine >... | reverse complement strand
TCGCCCTTTTGCCAATACCGAAGGCCGCTCTTAGTTATTAGATCAATGGTCAACCACTCATCGTAGTTGCATTGAACCTGTCCCATGATTGTCTATGAATATAGTTAAGCTTATAAAAAAGCCAAGGTCACTATACAACTCTACACCCGAATAAGGCAGGATAATTTGAGGGTAACGACAATGAACAACGACTTATACGAAGGCATAGAAAAGCGCATTACCATTAGACCTCGTCGATTGAAGCTAAAGCGGCGCCACCGAACACGTACAGAATCATTAGTCTGTGATTGCCGCACCTTAGTTTCCAGGCGCTACGAAGATAACGAAGAACTTATTGAGACTTACAAATTAAGTGAAATGGAAGAGCAGCACTTTCGTCTGCTTAACCCCAAATAGAAAAATAAATCACAAAGATTACTAGCGCCACAATAACAAATTGTGGGCTAGCAACCGATTTACAAAATTTACAGGGCTGCCTCATAGCTATGCCTTAAACGCCGCTTTCCAGCCATCAAAATCCGTTACTGTGTCCGAGCGCTCACGTAATACAATGCCAATTTGAAAGTAGCCACCTACTTCCATCTCTTGAATCCAACGTACATTACCCGTAAGAAAATACTTTTTTGTATTACCCTTTAGCGTCACCCAAACATCTAAGACGCTATCTACCTTAATCGGCTGATTAAGCTCAATCCTTAAACCACTGGCAGAAACATCCAGCGTTGATCCACAAAGTGTTTTGCCTAATAGGTTGGGATTCTCAGATGAAAATACGATTTTCAAATCTAAAGCTTGCTTCAGTTCATAGCGTTCGGCATCACGCCGTTCGCTTAATACTTCTTTCATACTGATTCCCCAAAAAGTAATACCGCCCATTTCTTAGGCATCGAATAACCGATTATAGGAGGCCAGAGATGATTTTCCCAATATTTTTATTTTCACTTAAATGCGTGTAAATCGTTTTTACTCAGACTCCTGTGATAAAAGAGTTTCAGCCGTATCATCGAGCATCTCTACCCGTTCTATTTTTTCAAATCTGGAGCTGATTTTTTTCGCCGAGGTATTCACATCGTCAACATCTTTACTCGCCTGCTCAATATGCCTTGACAGACTGTCCATACGTACCTGAAAGCGTGAAAAGTCTTTCGATAAGGCAACCAAATGATCCTGAATCAAATGCACTTGTTTACGCGTTGCTGAATCTTTTAACACGGCACGTGCAGTGGTTAATACCGCCATTAGCGTAGTCGGTGATACCAGCCATACACGAGCTCTTTGAGCTTCTTCTACCAGCTCATAATGATGCGAGTGTATTTCCGCAAAAATAGCCTCAGCGGGAATAAACATTACCGCCCCATCGGAGGTTTCACCAGGGATAATATATTTATTAGCAATATCGCCAACGTGCTTCTTAATATCCTTTTTAAACTGCTTCTCAGCCAACTGACGGTCAGTTTCAGCAAGCGCAATATCAGTCATTTTTTTGTATGACTCTAAAGGGAACTTGGAGTCGATGCCAATATCACCACTTGGCTCAGGTAAAAACAACATACAGTCTACTCGAGTACTATTGGTCAGAGTATGTTGAAATGAAAAGCTATTTTCCGGCATGACATTGCGCACCAAGGAGGCCAACTGGACTTCGCCAAAAGCACCCCGCGAGCGTTTATCCGCCAACACCTCTTGCAAACTCACAACATTCCCTGACAATTCGGTGATCTTTTTCTGTGCTTCATCAATCAGTGCCAAGCGTTTCACCACATCTGTAAAGGTTGCTGTGGTTTTTTCAAAACCTTCATTCAAACGCTTATCTACCTGCCCTGATATTTCTTTTAAGCGTTCATCAGTCGAGCGCGTTAAGGCATCCACTCTTTTTCCCAATTCTTCACCATTCAGCACTAATGCCTCTGTTACCTGCTTACGCACTTCTGACATGCCTTGCGTCAGATTTTCCTGTTGTGTCTTTAACGACTCTAACTGACGCGCATCAAATGACTCACGGTGCTTATTTAAACCTGCCTGCAACACCTCATTACTCATATTTAGCCGATCTGACAAATGGTTACTTAATTCACCCATGCGCCTTTCCTGAGCATTCTGCAACTCACTTACACGCTCAGTCAGCTTATTTTGCATATCCACTAGTTGCATCAACTGTTGATGTTTATTTTCCGCAAAGTATTCTAACAATGACTGCTGCAGCGGTTCTTTAAGCGTGTTAATTTGAAATTTTATCCAAAAAGCGAACACTAGAATACCGGCTAACAGCACCCCCCCAATTATCAACGTATCGTTCATAAACATACTCATTTACCCACAAGCCCCAAGATATCCACACAGAATAAACATTTTTATATCATAACCTTCCATGTATTATTCGCCTTTGATTTTTTTGAACCTGACACAATGCCCCGTATTCTACTCACCGGCATATCCACACTGGATATAGTTAATACAGTTGATGGCTACCCCGCAGAAGACAGTGAAGTGAGGGCATGCACGCAAGCAATCCGCACTGGTGGCAATGCTTGCAACTCGGCGAAAGTTTTACAACAGCTAGGCATATCCACCCATTTAGTAGCCAATACTGCAGACGATCTTTCTGCCAACTTTATTTTGGGTGATCTTAAGCAGCAAAAAATTAACACAAGCCTGTGCCCAATTGAAAATAACAGCATAACTCCCACTTCATATATCACATTGAACAAGCAAAATGGCTCTCGTACTATTGTGCACCATCGACAATTAAATGAGCTATCTGCAAATTATTTTAATAAACTTATATTAGACGAATTTAACTGGTTACATTTTGAAGCCAGAAACTGCGAAAAATTAAAATTAATGCTGGAGCACGCAGCAACATTTAGAAAAACAATTTCTATTGAAGTAGAAAAACCACGAGAACACCTTGAGGATATTCTAGCATTTGCCGATGTGCTTTTACTGTCTAGACCTTACGCAGAGTCACAGGGTTTTACATCAGCTAATGAGTGCTTAAAGCACTTTAGTAAAAAGTATCCCATAACTATTATCACATGCACATGGGGTACTCAGGGTGCATGGGCATACGATACAAACAACATTATTCACCAGCCTGCATATAAAATTAACAAAACAACTGAAACCCTCGGTGCAGGTGACACATTTAACGCCGGTTTTATAGCGTCACAAATTAACAAGCGCAGTGTAAAAGATTCTCTCTCCTTTGCCTGCCAGTTAGCTGCTAACAAGTGCCAACAAACAGATTTTACTAATTTAACTATTCCCTCTTAGAATTAAGGAGCTATTATGCTAGAACAACTTTGCCACATCGATGATGTTGTAGACCCAGGATCAAAGGGTTTCACTATAAAACAAGGAAGAAAAGAACGTCTTGTTTTTATTGTAAAAAAAGAAGGCGATGTTTTTGCTTATGAAAACAAGTGTCCACACGCCGGTATTAATCTGGAATGGCAAGACGATGACTTTCTCGATACTGACAAGGAGCATATACAATGTTCTGTTCACGGCGCATTATTCAAAATAGAAAATGGTGATTGCATGGGTGGACCCTGTAATGGTAATGGCCTAACAAGCGTTAAAATTGAGATTGATGACGGTGGTAATATTTTACTTCTTCCCTAATTAGGTATTCGCCTGTAAAAAATAAAACATCATTCCTGAATAGCAATAATCACGCTTAAAGGGATGATGATTTATTTAAAAATAATATTCGCTGTCATAATTTAAATAGACTAGTTGACCTGACTCTTTTCTCCCAAAATACGCATTTATTTAGGTGCTATTTTTAGCACAACATTTTTTATATTTTTTTCCACTGCCACAAAAGCAAGGTTCGTTTCGACCCCATTTTTTTATTGCTATATCTGCTGATATATCAAACTGTTCTCCATCAACATAACGCCAACAACCGTCTTCAATAATAAAACGACTGCGTTCATGCATCACTCCATGCTGTGCTTCCTGTGTACTGGAGTCTACAAAATAAGCCTTAAATTCAACGTGCCCCTGCTGACTTTTATCGCTCTCTTTCGTCGCTTCAATAACCTCAAGCCTCAGCCAATGCATTGAATCTAAATCACTAACCTCTGCTGGTCGCGTACTACTGTGCCAGGTCGACATTACGTAGCTCATATCCCCTGTTGCATAAGCAACAAAACGAGAGCGCATTAGCTGCTCTGGCGATTCAGCCTGTCTATCTCCAGAGATAAGTAATGAGCAGCAATTTTCTACCATTTTAGCACTACCGCAAGGGCAAAGATGTACTATTGATTGTTTAATATCTTTCATAAGTCATTGTTTTTACTTAGTTATCTGAATATATCAATAACATCTTATGTTACTGATTTTAATCATTTTATTATTGACAATTATAGAATAAACACCTATTGTAAGTGAACGATCACTAACTTGATCTACTCATTAAAGATTACCAATAATTTGTAAGGAGAAACCCATGAGTTTCGACGCTGAACTAGACGCTAAAGGCTTAAACTGCCCATTACCAATCCTACGTGCAAAGAAAGCTATCGGCGCACTAACTTCTGGTCAAGTACTAAAGATTGTAGCTACTGATCCAGGCTCAGTTAAAGATTTTGAAGCATTCTGCAAGCAAACAGGTAACGAATTGTTATCAAGTGCTGAAGCAGGTGGTGCTTTTGAATTCATGATCAAAAAGTCTTAATCAACTTTCTGTTCATCGAAAAAGGCATCAGTTTTTACTGGTGCTTTTTTTATGTCTATTACTTTAATCATTCAGGATTAACCCCTTGGCAAAACGACTTTCAGCAGAAGAGCGTAGAGCCACCATTATTACGGTAGCTAAGCGTTTATTTGCACACACTGGCTTTCATGGCGTGTCTATAGATGACATCGTTAGTGAAGTTGGCGTAAGCCCAGCTATTTTGTATCGCCATTTCGAATCTAAAGAAGAACTTTATCAGGCCGTATTACAGGAATTTTCTGCAACTCGCGAATCTTACGTTGAAGCCGTTGTAGCTGATGATATAGGTTTTGAACAGGTACTTCGCGGCATGACAACAGTGTTTGTTTCAAGCATCATCAATCACCCTGACATGCTCAAGATGGAGATGCATTCCCAGTTAGATGATTCAAGCGCTAGCCAGGACTTTTTTCTAAATCGCTGGAAAAGTTTTACCGACTATATTGAATTCAGTCTCAATGAATTACAGTCGCTAGGAAAAATAAAACCTATCAATGCACAGGCTGCCGCTTTAATGTATCAAGGCATGATACGTGAAGTGCTAATACTCAAATGCATGCAGCGATCAGATAGATTAAAAGATACCCCTATCGCACTTCTAGTCGATGAAATTATTACTCTATTCATGAAAATTGTTGAACCAAAACGCTAACAAAAAATAAAAGGACAGCTCATGCTAAATAAAATTACTCTGATATTTTTCTTATCTGTATTTACAACATATGCCTTTGCTAGCAAAAATCCACAGATACTTATTACAACCAACAAAGGCAATATCGAGCTTCAATTAAATGCAGAAAAAGCACCAAAAACAGTTGAAAATTTTTTGCTATATGTAAAAAATGGTTTTTATACGGGCACGGTTTTTCATCGCGTCATCAAAAACTTTATGATTCAGGGTGGCGGCTTTACTGAAGACCTAATCAAAAAGAGCACCTTGCCTGAAATTCCTAATGAAGCATTCAATGGTTTGCAAAACACTCGTGGTAGCATCGCAATGGCAAGAACAAATATGCCACACTCGGCAACTGCTCAGTTTTTTATAAATACAAAAGATAATGCTTTCTTGAACCATAGTGGTAAATCAATGCGCGGGTGGGGCTACACTGTATTTGGAAAAGTAACTAAAGGTATGGATGTCGTGGACACCATTGAAAACAGCCGCACTGGTGCAAAAGGTATCTTCCCAAAAGATGTACCTCTTGAGCCTGTCATTATTCTAAGCATGCAAATCATTAACGAATAATTTAGTAACTCGTTAACGGCTCTTTTTCTAATTGCTGTTTCGCAATTCTTCTACGCAGCCATCCACTCGCGATGGCTGCAGTTAGAATGCACCATACCGCAAACAATGCTCCTGGCAACGCTGATTCTGGCGGGAAATGTTGTAACGCTAATGCTACCCCCATCCCCGCATTTTGCATTCCTAGCTCAATCATCAATGTTATTTTATATAAGTATGTAAAACCATATAATTTCGCTAAATACCAGCCAAACAAATATCCCAATATATTAACGACAACCACACCTATCATAACGGGCACAGCCATATCCGCTATACGGCCTTGATTAGCTGCAACTGCATAACTACAAATAATAACTATTGCCGATGCTGCTATGCCTGGCGCAACATTACGCGCCACCTGTAAATATTTGCCTAGAAACTGTTGCACAAACAAGCCTAACATCAGCGGCGCTAAAACCGTTTTTAATATAGTCATCATTAAAGGGAGAAATTCGACTGGCAATATTGCACCACCCAACACTTTAACTAACAATGGTGTCAATAATGGCGATATGATAGTGGCAACCGTCGTTAATGTAACTGAAAATGCGACTGCCCCACCAGCCAAATAAACAATGACATTACTCGCCATTGCACCTGGCGCACATCCCACAATAATAAAACCAATCGCAATCGCAGGTGAAAACCCAGGATACTGAGAAATTAAATATACCAGTAATGGCATCACGCTAAATTGTGCCAACACACCAAGCGCAACACGTTTTGGGTTTATTAATTCTGTTTTTAAATCACCCGCATTTAATACCAAGCCTAGCGCAAACATAGTGGCAGAAAAAAACCATAAAAAATAATCTTTAAAGATTAGAAATAATGGCGGATAAAAATATGCCAATACAGCACCACTTAATGTTAACAGCGCCAATTGATTTGCAATAAATGAAAATATAAGCTGCATACAAACCCTTACAATAAGCTGTTAATTAATTTGTGGCTTTGTTGCTGAGTAACACTCCCGCTTTAATAGCAGCAATCACCTCATTTTCTACATTTTGTAAAATATTCTTTGCCTTGCTCTGTGTTGCAATCACCGTGGGCTTGGCGAATAACACTACAGTTTCACCTTGCTTTTCATACAGGCTAATGCGCAGTGGACACAAACCCAGCATGTCCGGATCTACATTGCTCACCGCATTGGCATACCAAACATTACAAAAAACCATACTACGAATATGACTCAACTTACTCTGGTTATAGTCATCGCCCCACTTCTCTGCAAAGCGTTTCAAATTTTTACCAATATTTGGTTCAAAAACCACATAAAAACGCGCATCTTCTAACGCTTTATATACAGCAGGATAAACCTTATCCATTGGCTGATTAACCACCTGCTTGTACATAGCGCTTTCCGCTGCTTGTAGGTTCCATGTCATTAATACGGCCAAACTCAATAATATTGCTTTCATATAACTCTTACGCATATTTATACCCTTTATTCATTTTTACAATATCAACACTGTATAGATGCTCTCGCAATGGTTAAAATACCAAATGTCGCGTCAGCGCGCTTAAGCCAATATACTATTGGTATATTTAGTATCAAATACAGGAATTTAATGTGAACAATACCAGCAATTTCCCTTGGTTGCGCATGCGCCGTATGCGCCGAGATGAATTTAGTCGTGAGCTGATGCGTGAGAATCAACTTAACGCCAGCGATTTAATCTTTCCTGTGTTTGTTTTAGAGGGTGAAAATCAACGAGAGACTGTGGCATCTATGCCGGGTGTTGAACGCCTGAGTATTGACCTGCTACTCAAAGAAGCCGCCGAATGTGTAAAGCTCGGAATCCCCCTGATCTCACTTTTCCCTGTGGTTCCCGCTGATAAAAAATCAGATGATGCCGCCGAGGCATACAACCCAGACGGCCTTGCACAACGTGCTGTTCGTGCTATTAAAGCCGCACACCCAGAACTAGGCGTTATGACCGATGTTGCATTAGACCCGTTTACAACGCATGGCCAGGACGGTTTAATTGATGATACGGGTTACGTACTGAATGATGAAACTACTGAAGTTTTGTGCAAACAGGCGATATCTCATGCTGATGCTGGTGCAGATGTTGTGGGGCCTTCCGATATGATGGATGGTCGCATTGGTGAAATTCGTGAAGCATTGGAATCTAGCCAGCACATTCATACACGTATACTTGCCTACTCTGCAAAGTACGCCTCAAGTTTTTATGGACCATTCCGTGATGCTGTTGGCTCTGCTGCAAATTTAAAGGGTGGCAACAAACATACTTACCAAATGGACCCTGCAAATTCGGATGAAGCCATTCGTGAAGTTGCGCTAGACCTACAGGAAGGTGCCGATATGGTGATGGTAAAACCAGGTATGCCGTATCTAGATATTGTGCGCCGCGTAAAATCTGAACTTGGCGTTCCAACCTATGCCTATCAAGTAAGCGGTGAATACGCGATGATTAAAGCGGCTACTCAAAATGGCTGGTTAGATGAAAAGGCATGCGTGCTTGAAGCCCTACTCTGCTTTAAGCGTGCCGGTGCCGATGGCATTCTTACCTACTTCGCCAAAGATGCAGCTCGCTGGTTACAAGAATAGGCCAATCACAACAACTGACAATTTATTGAAATAACATATTTATGAACGATACAACTATTGATCGCTATGCAGTTATTGGCAACCCAATTGCTCATAGCAAGTCACCCTCTATTCATGCCGAGTTCGCAAAGCTTACCGGTGAAACTTTAAGCTACACCGCAGAGCTCGTTGAAATAGGTGAAGTTAAATCCTTCATAGATGAATTTTCAAGTAAAAACGGCAAAGGTTTAAATATCACTGTGCCGTTTAAGCAAGACGCCTTTCAACTTGCGACAGAGTTAAGTGAACGAGCACAACGTGCTGGTGCAGTAAACACATTACACATCACTAACAAAGTTATTTTCGGTGACACTACCGATGGTATTGGCCTACTCAATGATTTAACAAAAAATCATAATGTAGAATTGAAAAACAAACGCATTTTAGTTGTTGGTGCAGGCGGTGCCGTTCGCGGCGTATTAGAGCCTTTATTATTAGAATCTCCAACAAGCCTAACTATTTGTAATAGAACCGTAGAAAAAGCACATCAGCTTGCAACAGACTTCTCTCGCTTCGGAAATATTAGCGCCTGTGAATTTGCAGATTTAAAGGGCAAAGATTTTGATATCATTATCAATGGTACATCGGCAAGCCTAAGTGGTGACTTACCACCTTTACCGGAAAAATTATTCAGTAAAAATTCATGTGCCTATGACATGATGTATGCAGCACAGCCTACCCCCTTTATGCGATGGGCCACTCAACAAGGCGCTAAAAACTGTTATGATGGTTTAGGCATGTTAGTTGAGCAAGCAGCAGAATCATTTTATATATGGCGAAAAAAACGCCCTGAGACTCAGGGCGTTATTGAAATGCTACGTAAGGAAATTACGCAGTAATTTATAAAAATAAAATCATGAATGGGTTGGGATAACTACATGCATCTCAGCCATCTTCCATGCACCCAAGCCGCCATTAATATTCTTAATATTTTTAAATCCCATTTGTTGCAACACTGCCGCAGCCATCGCTGAACGACCTGACGTTGCACAAAGTAGTAACCATTTTTTATCACGATCCATCATTTGCTCCTGACGACCCGGAAACTGTCGATCACATGCTGCCTCTAAAACACCACGAGGAACATTATGCGCACCATCTATTGTGCCTGATAAAAATTCAGCTGGTTCACGTACATCTAACACCTGGTAACCTTCATCTAGCAAATCGACAACTTCAGGCACTTCAACTTCAGTAATTTGTGACTTTGCCGTTTTAACAAAATCCATTAATGTTTTTTCTTCACTCATGATTACTTCTCACTCAAAATTTTAAATTTATTCGCTAAGCTAATTTACTCAGCTTTGACATATTCGAATTCATTTTGTTCAATTACATTACCACCTTCATCAAGTACAGACACTGTCCATGTTCCAGTCCAGCCTGGTAAAATATTTTTACTTGACCATGTTCTCCAACGATTTGCGCCAATTGTAAACGGGATTTCTGCCATCACTTTACTGTTATATTCCCAGCGGTGAATTATAGTGTGATTATTTAAACCAAGTAACTCAGTAAAAAAATATACGCCAGCAACATTATTAGATATTGTTTTTAACTCAGACACGGGCTCTTTATTTTCAATGGCCGTTGTAAATGCACTTCGTGAGACGCCTATTTCTGATTCCGCTTGCACATTACCTGTAATCAGCACACTACAAAGCATCATTAATTTAATCAAATATTTCATATCTACTTCCTAATCAATAGTTCAACCAAAGATAGTACAGCCTGAATTTTTTGCTATACAGTTTCGCATATTCTTTTAGTGATTATTCATTCATATAATCATTTTTTAGCTTAACGTAATGTTCAGCTGAATAACTCAAAAAATCTTTCTCTTTTTGATTTAATTCTCGAACAGCTCTAGCGGGTGAGCCTAAATACAAATAACCACCCGGTAATACTTTTCCAGGGGACACTACACTACCCGCTCCCACCATAGCGCCTTTTTCGATCACCGCACCATCAAGAAGAACACAACCCATGCCAATTAAACACTCATCTTCAACCGTACATGCATGTATGACCGCACCATGTCCAACCGTCACATCAGAACCAATATGCAGTGCATTACCCACTGGATTCAAAGGGCCTTTGTGAGTAACATGCAACACGCTTCCATCTTGTATATTTGTTCTATCACCAATACGTATATGATTTACATCTCCGCGTATTGCAACCATTGGCCATATGGAACAGTCCTCACCAATAACTACATCGCCAATAACACAAGCAGCGGGGTCAACATAACTAGTGCTCGCTATTGTTGGATAGATTTTCTTAAAGGGCCTTATGTTAGACATATCAATAACTTCTACTTAAGAACGCATTATGCATGCGCTACAAATGGTCTGGAATGAGGGAGTTTCAGCTAGTGAAAGAATAACACTAAGTGAGGAAATTGAAAATTTATGCCCGCTAAAATACGGACACATCAATTGAATCTATAGATTACTTATGCAGGAAGAGTAAGCAGATCATCATCGTCATCTACCCCTGACTTTTTCCTTAAAACAGCGGCTCGAATCATTTCCATTAATGCATCCGTAGATGTCATTTCATTTATCACGCTTTTATCAACCCAAAGTTTCAACTCGTCGTTAGAACTTACAAAAATGGCTGGATAATCAATCTTTGCATCAGGGTAGCGATCTAAATATTCATCTCGATGCAAAAACTCAATATCGGCATCCAGGTCGTCTAAAAAGGTCATCCATTCTTCTCTAGCCGTGAAAAATCCGTGCGTTAAACTGCATAAATTACACTTATAGGTGCTAGGCGACATTAGCTTGTGTGCAATGTCTGTTAACGTATTAAACACACCGCTGTCTGCGTTATAAACAAAAACCAGTTTCATGATACAACCCCTGTAACTGTCACTTTAAAATTATAGATAAGAATCTACCCTTTCGCCTCTTTGGAGCTCTTTTCAGGCAGATAATTCAACCGGATAACCGGCACTTTTCCATTCGGGAAAACCTTCTTCGAGCCTGCTTGCCTTTATCCCCTTTGAGCGCAGCTTTTCAACGGCATCAAACGAATAAACACAATGCGGACCACGGCAATATGCCACTACTTCCTGCTCTGTGTCGAGCATATTCAAGCGTTTTTCTAGTTCATCTGGGGGCACGTTTATCGCACCGGGTAAATGCCCGGCCACAAATTCCGCCTCTGGGCGCACGTCAATCACAGTCACCAAACCCTGCTCAACGCGATCCATTAATTCTTTTCTGCTCAGTGGCTCCAACTCATCTTTTACAGAGAGATACGTACTCACCAACTGGCCGACATCCGCGAGATGAAGCTCTGCCACGCGTCGCAGCACTTGCATTAACTCAATAACATCATCGCTGGCTATGCGGTAATACACTTTAAGCCCCTGCTTGGAACTGCTCACCAGACCAACCTGCCTGAGCTGCTGCAAGTGCTGAGAAGTATTTGCCACACTTAAACCCGCTATATTAGCCAGATCATCCACACTGCGTTCCGCCTGAGCCAGGTACTCCAGTATCTGCAGGCGATTACCATTACTCAGAGCCTTGCCTATCCGAGCAAACTGGTTAAATATATCGCCTTTAAAATCAATCACCTACATTCCTCTACTATCTAATCAAGAATGATGAATTAAAAATACTCATCAATATCCCAGCATACATCTTGACGCGGTAGATATGCCTGGGCTAACCTAACTATTCAAGTAATCAATTGAATAGTTAGGTTAGTACTCATTATAGGCAACACTTAGCGTTAGCGGCAAGTACTATCTACTCTTTAAAATTATTTAATTATCTACCCTATAAAGGCAGGAACCCGCATGTCATTTGACGAATTCATAATACAAAACGAAGGCAGCATCCGCCTTGGCGTATTTATCGGCATGCTGGTAATAATGGGCCTATGGGAACTATTTGCACCGCGACGCGCACCGAAGATTTCAAAACTTCTACGTTGGGGCAATAACCTGTCACTGGTTTTTCTAAACAGTTTTTTACTGCGACTAGTTTTCCCCGCCGCAGCGGTAGGCATGGCAACATTTACACAACAACAGGGTTGGGGCATATTTAATTACTACTCTCTTAACCCCTTACTCGAAATTGTACTTGCAGTTATCGTGCTGGATTTTATTATTTACCTACAGCATGTACTGGTACACGCCGTTCCAACACTGTGGCGACTACACCGTGTACATCACGCGGATATTGATTTTGATGTCACCACGGGTGCACGCTTTCATCCCATCGAAATATTTATTTCCATGCTCATTAAATTTGCCACCATCGTAGTGCTTGGGCCATCCATTGTTGCGGTAATTATTTTTGAAGTACTACTTAATGGCATGGCGATGTTTAATCACGGCAATGTGGGCCTACCCAAATCGCTAGATAAATTTTTACGCTTTTTTATTGTTACCCCAGACATGCACCGCATACATCACTCTATTGAAGACGATGAAACCAATAGTAACTTTGGATTCAACCTAAGCCTCTGGGATCGTGTGTTTGGCACCTATAAGGAGCAGCCTCGTGGTGGTCATATTAATATGACTATTGGCATTCAGAAATTTAATACGCCTATGCAGGCCACCTGGCTGCACGGCCTGTTAATTATGCCATTTAAGGGAAAAATATCGGGTTATGCGATAAATCGTCGGAGCTGGAAGTCATCAAATGAATCTGCAACAGATAACTCAAACAGCACAAGCAATCCATAGTTCAGGACAGCATCATGAGTAACAAATTTATTCGCATCGGTTTAATTTTACTTCTCAGCGTAGCTGTTATGTGGGGGGTATTCAATAAAGACAGCATAAACCCGGCAAGCATACAGGCCAGCATAGAAAGCATGGGAGCTGCTGCACCTATATTTTTTATGTTAATTTATATTATTAGTACCGTACTTTTTTTACCTGGCTCAGTATTAACCTTATTAGGTGGCGCATTATTTGGACCTGTTTACGGCACCTTTTATAGCCTAACCGCGGCAACAATTGGCGCCATGCTAGCATTTTTAATTGCCCGCTATTTAGCCGCCGACTGGATTGAAAAAAAATCTTCCGGGCGTATTAAGCAACTTATTAACGGCGTTGAAAGCGAAGGCTGGCGTTTTGTTGCATTTACACGACTGGTTCCACTATTCCCGTTTAATATATTAAATTATGCACTTGGTTTAACTAAAATAAGCTTCACTCAATACAGTATTGCCACCTACCTGTTTATGCTGCCCGGCGCACTTGCTTATACCTACCTTGGTTATATTGGCAAAGAAGCCGCAACCGGTGGTGAGGACCTTATTCAAAAGGCGATGCTTGCTTTAGCATTGCTCGCCATTGTTGCCTTTATTCCCCGGTTAATAAATAAATTGCGCAAGGTTGATATGATAGATATCAGCGAATTAAAATCACAACTCGACAACGAAGAAGACATGCTGCTACTTGATGTGCGCAGCGCCGCAGACTTTACAGGTGAACAAGGCCACATTGCACAGGCGACCCTGCTGCCGCTAGAAGAATTAAAGCAACGCATCGATGACATTAGGAACTTTAAATCAAAACCCATTGTCACAATATGCCGTACTGATAAACGATCTTCAGACGCAGCAAAGATGTTATCTAACATGGGTTTTGAGAATGTAAAAGTTGCGCGGATGGGCATGACCGACTGGATTAAAAATAACTACCCTACTCTTTAATAATTCACAAACGTTAGTAACGAATTATATAAAAATGATGATATATAAAGGCTCATATGCTGAACAGTAAACCCCTCCTACTTAACTCAGATTTTCCTGCGCTACAGCGCACGCAGCTAGAAACACTGCAAGTTAACCTCGGCTATACTTGTAATCAAACCTGTAAACATTGTCATGTAAATGCAGGCCCTAATCGCACTGAACAAATGTCCTTAGAAACGATTAATGATCTACTAACGTTTATACGCCAACACGACATTCAAAAATTAGACCTGACCGGCGGCGCGCCAGAACTTAATCCGCACTTCCGATATTTAGTCCGTGAGGCACGAAAATTAAATGTACATGTAATTGATCGCTGTAATTTAACTATTCTTAGCGAAGACAATCAGCAAGGCCTCGCTGAATTTTTAGCCGAACACAAAGTAGAAGTTGTCGCTTCCCTACCTTGCTATACCCAGGAAAATGTAGATGAACAACGTGGCAAGGGTGTTTTTGATAAAAGTATCAGCGGACTCCAACAATTAAATACACTAGGTTATGCAAAACCAGAGACAGAGCTAATACTTAATTTAATGTATAACCCAACCGGTGCTTTTTTGCCACCGCCACAAGATATGCTAGAAGCGAACTATAAAGAAAAACTGCGTCATGATTTTGGCATTGAGTTCAGTCATTTATTTACCTTAACCAATATGCCAATAATGCGCTTTGGTAGCAGCTTAATGAGCAGCGGCGAATTCGAGCCGTATATGCAGCTATTAAAAACAGCTCATTCAGATGACAATTTACAGACCGTTATGTGCCGAAGCCTTATTAGTATTGACTGGCAAGGCTATATTTTTGATTGTGACTTTAATCAGATGCTGGACATTCCAAGCAGGCTAGACGATATAACAAAACGTCATATTGCCGATTTAAATATTAACGAACTAGAACGCAGTAATATTTTAGTTGCCGACCATTGTTATGGCTGTACTGCGGGCGGCGGTTCAAGTTGTGGTGGCGCACTTAGCTAACAACATGAATTCAAATAAAATTTCCATTATCATCCCCTGCCTTAACGAAGAAAAAATCATACGTGACACTTTACTGCCTCTACAAAACCTACGCCAGCGTGGTCATGAAATAATAATCGCCGACGGCGGTAGCTCCGATAACACTATTAATGTTGCAAGCAATTTATACGACCAACTAGCCACCGGTGAAAAAGGCCGTGCTCTACAAATGAATAGCGCCGCCAAATTATCTAGTAATGATATTTTATGCTTCTTACATGCCGATACATTCGCACCGGAAAACTTAGATACACTAATAATAGACGCCCTACATAAAAGCCAGAAAATTTGGGGCAGATTTAATATAAACCTTTGCGGCAAGCATTGGTTATTTAGAATAATTGAAACGTCAATCAATATACGCTCTTGCATTAGCGGTGTAGCTAGCGGCGACCAGGGAATATTTGTTTATCGAAACGTATTCAATAAATTAAATGGCTTTAAAGTCATCCCACTTATGGAAGACATTGAACTAAGTAAACGCCTGAGAAAAAAATCACACCCTGTTTGCATTACCAGCACTCCACTTATCACCTCTAGCCGAAGATGGGAAAAGCACGGAATTTTAACGACTGTTTTTTTAATGTGGAGCCTGCGCCTAAAATATTTTATGGGTGTACCAGCAGAACAATTAGAAAACCTGTATCGTCATCATGACAAATAATAAACAACTGATTATTTTTATAAAAGAGCCCATTGCTGGGCAGTGTAAAACACGACTTATTCCCTTACTTGGTGAACAGGGAGCAGCCGACTTTTATAAACAACTTGTTAGCCACAGTGTGACAACAGCCAAGCAATTAAATAACATTGATATTGCACTGTATACCTACCCCGAAACACAACACCCGTTTATACAAAACTTAGCTGCTAATAGTGCTACAAGCATTCATAGCCAACAGGGCAAAGATTTAGGTGAGCGCATGTATAACGCTCTACATACATCTCTCAAGTCATACGCACACTGCGTACTGATTGGCAGCGATTGCCCCGGCATCACTAGCGACTATATTGAGCAAGCATTCAAGGCCCTAGAATCAAACACCATCACGCTTGGGCCAGCAACGGATGGCGGCTATGTGCTCATTGGCTGCAATAAATTATCAACCTCTGTATTTGCCAATACAAAATGGAGTTCACCAACTGTATTACAGCAATGTTTAGAAAACATACAACAGCTAAATTACAGCCATCACCTATTGGATGAATTATGGGATGTTGATACACCGAATGATTTCCTGCAAAATCAATTAGCCATTGAACGCATACTTAACCAGCAATTCCTCACAGGACATTAAATGAACAGTCTAGAAGCCGATGAAATTCGCAACCAGGTAAGAGATTCTTATAGCAAGGTAGCTGAGGCCGATAATCAGGGTGACTGCTGTGGTGTTGCCACCAGTTGTTGTGGTGTGTCTGATGACGAACAAATCAATCAGCTAATTTCTACTCGCTTAGGATATAGCGAAGACGACCTAAAGAATGTACCCGATGGAGCAGACATGGGGCTAGGCTGTGGAAACCCGCAAGCCATTGCCGCACTTCAAATCGGTGAAACAGTAGTTGACCTAGGTAGTGGTGGCGGCTTTGATGCTTTTCTTGCCGCCGCACAAGTCGGAGAAAGTGGGCAGGTTATTGGCGTGGATATGACGCCACAGATGATCAGCAAAGCACGCAACAATGCCGTAAAAGCAAAATATGACAATGTGGAGTTTAGACTGGGTGAAATAGAACACCTACCCGTTGCAGATAACAGTGTCGACACCATTATTTCAAATTGCGTAATAAACTTATCACCCAATAAACAACAAGTTTTTAATGATGCCTACCGTATATTAAAAGTCGGTGGTCGCTTAGCCATATCCGATGTAGTGAATAGTGCTGAATTTACAGAAGAAATAAAGAGTGATATGCACCTGTACTCTGCCTGCGTTAGTGGCGCATCAAATATCGCCGAACTACAAAGCATAATGCAGCAAGCAGGCTTTAAAGAAATTAGTATCACCCCAAAAGATGAAAGCCGTGAATTTATCAAAGACTGGGCACCTGGCAGCAATATAGAAGACTATGTGATTTCTGCTAGCATACAGGCTATTAAGTAAGCCCATATATAACGCTATCTTAAATGGGATATTACCTATGAATTGGTGCGGATGACAGATACATATCATACATTAAAAAAATAAAACTAAAATTAGCGATGCCATGTATAATCTGAGTCATTCTGGGAGATAAACGTCCATAAAATAACGTTATATCTATGCCATCAAATAAATGCATTAATTGTTACTGCTTATTACGATGATTAGCCTATATTATTTTGTTAATGAATGAATTCATATGTCCCCATCACTAAACCCCATAAAAACATTAAAAACACTTATCTCTATTATTATTTTTTTACTATGTATGAACATTATGGGAATAACATCTAAGTTCTACTTAGACCATGATTATGTATATGG
>Ga0316204_10006536_pt1 | contig 17845 bp, 17 predicted proteins | sample 6monrhotite_MG_2_FD_205661 | JGI IMG/M metagenome (GOLD analysis project Ga0316204, IMG submission 205661) | Microbial mat bacterial communities from mineral coupon in-situ incubated in ocean water Damariscotta River, Maine, United States -... | ecosystem: Environmental > Aquatic > Marine >... | reverse complement strand
CAGCTAAATCAGTCCGTTTGGCTGTCTTTTCAGATGCTTTCATATTTAACTCTGCTATTGTTAAACAAAACAACCTTCATGTTGTAATAACGTGCGTTTGAAATGGATTTCATCACCCGTAGTAGAGCCAGCATAGCCCCCTATTCCAGTTTTAGAAATCACTCTATGGCAGGGAATAAGTATTAGAATGGGATTTTTTCTGCAAGCATTACCCACGGCACGCGCGCCAGAGTTTAATTTTTGCGCGATCTCACCATATGTGCGCGTTTCACCCAAAGGAATACTTAGGAGCTCACGCCAAACTTTTTTCTGAAAAACAGTGCCTTCTGGCGCTAAGTCAATTTTCTCGAAAGTTTCAGCTGATGAAAAGTATTCTTTAAATTGTGATTGGATTTTTTTAGTCGTCTCACTTTTAAGCACAGTTTTATCATTCAACTGTTGGCCCATATCTGATTTGTTACAGCGCCTAACAGCACTCACTTTTGAGCCCTGTAAAGTAACAGAAAATGTACCCATTTGTGATGGAATATAAAGTGTAGTTTGATTGCTCATAATAAAATCACAATATAAATAGAATGTTAGCAACAGCCTGACTAGGCCAATTTAGCACAGTTTGCTCAGTATAAATTAAAGATTTTTCAGCTAAAGCCGAATATACTTATTGAATATCAATAAAAATATCTCGATTTAGAGGAATTATTTAATGAAGTTTTTATCAATTATCTTATTCTTAATATTACCAACTAGCGCTTTTGCAGCCGGTGGCGGTGGCGGTCCAACTCCTTTTGTTGCCCTTAATCCTCCTATTATCGTCAATATTGTTGATGGTGAATATGTAAGGCACATGCAAGTCATTGTCGAACTTAAAATGGTCAATATGGATGATTCACCAAAGGTCGAGATGCATAAAGGTCCTATTCGTCATGAACTCATTTTGCTATTAAGTAGCCAAGATATGGGGACAATAAGTAGTTCACAAGGAAAAGAACAACTTCGAAAAGACTCCCTAGAAGCAATTCAAAAAGTGATGCAAGAGTTAGAAGGCGACCCGCTAATTGAAGCGGTATATTTTACAAATTTTATCATTCAATAATATGAAATATATCTAGAACGTTTTACTCATCTGCATTACTGTCTTGACTGTTATTCTTTAACAACCACAATTTCTGTATTTCGTGCTTTAACACAGCTCGTCTTGCAGGTTCTTTTGTCGTTGCCAATAACTTTTCATACAAGACCAATGCATCCTTTAGTAGGTTTGCTTCAGCTAGCATTTCTGCTGTTTGGTATCGAGCAGTTTGTCCCCATGGATCTAAGCCATTATTATCGGCATGTAACGCTGACCGTAAATAAAGTGTGGCAGCGGCCAAATAATTTTGTTGTGCTTTTTGCGAATCCGCCATCCAAAAGAAAATTTCTCTTTGTTGAGCAGTTTCATTTATTTTGGGCAGTATCGCATAAAAAAGTTGATAAGCATGCTCATGCTCTGTGAGTGTTTGTAAATCAAAAACAACTTGCAAGAACTGATCAAGTTCTTTTTTTGTAAACACTTTTTTCTGCTCAATAAGTTGTTTGAGTGTTTCACTACCCTTATCCACTTTGCCGCCTAAAACAAAAATGCGCGCTCGTCTTAACTGCCATTGATAATTGTCCAATCCATCAGGTGCAGACTCAATGGTAGCCATTAAATTTGACGCTAATTCAATGTTTGATCGACTCAATGCAATATCGATTAAATCAAAACGAATAGTCTTGGGTATTGCAGGCAAAGACTCATAATAGGATGATTTTAAATACAACTTCATCACTAACTCAGCGCCGCGTTTTCGCTTGTGCATAAGGTTGAGAAAACCTTTAACCGCTTGCATACGCATAGTTTCATCTTGGCCACGCAACATAATCAAAGCATAAAATGAACGCGCACGGACAGGATATTTTTTCTCGGCTCTAGCAGCTGCTTGCAGCCACTGCTTATCATTACCAACTAAAAACTGTGCCTTATTACCCAAATGCAGTGCGTAATCAATATAGCTGTTCCATAAGGTATCTGCTGAAAAGTTAAATAGACCGGCGGGTAAGTCAGTATTTTTATGGCCAGCTAATACAAATTCTAAAGCATTCACTGCTGATGGCCGATCACCGCTTCTCTTAGCTGCTTCTGCCGCGACAGCCCACAGCATATATTTTAATTCTTCGCTTGCCCATTTGCCGCGCATTTGACGACGAGCGGCTTGCCACACTTTTTGTGCAGGGCGAGCATTACTGCGTAATTGCGCTAATAAATAAAGCATGCCACCTTGAGGGTGACGGGTATCCTTGGCTAAAAGTGCAACAACCTCATCTTCACGATTATTCGCCAATAGTATGCGAGCGCGTAGTAAACGGTCATCAATATCGTTGCCAGCATAATCTTGGTAATAGCGTTGCGAAGCTAATAGTGCATCTTTTGCATTATTTTCAATTAAATAACTTTTTATAATTCTCTTTTGCCACTTAGATAACCATACCTTGTCATCTAAACTTTTATGTTTAGCTTCAGACCAAACTAATACTTGTAAAATTTGTCGTGCTTTATCAGCCTGTTTAAGCGTTAGTAAAGCATCTACTTGCTGTTGCTTGGCCCACAAGTAAAATTCAGAAGGTAAGTCTTGTTGATAGCTTTCAATTCTTTTTTGTAAAACATCCCAACGCTCACCAAGCTGGTAAAGAGCAATTCTCTCTCTCTCCCACTGCAACCATCTTTCAAGTTCTGAATGAATCGTTAAGCCATTTTGATGTTCATCAACTAAATTTAAAGCAAGTGATACAGCGCCAGTTTCAGCGATGACACGTACTTCTTTCATTAGTGTTGAAATATTTGTAGTAACTGATGCTAAAGCGAAGGAATTATTTGATAAAAATAATAATGAGAGAACAAAAAACGGGCAACACCAGTGTGTTGCCCGCTTAATAAAAGAATTTCGCTTATCCGTAAGCAACTTTCTTGACGATTAAACTAGCGTTTAATAGCTTAAGATAACTTTTCTTTAATACGTGAAGCCCTGCCCTGAAGGTCACGTAAGTAATATAATTTAGAACGACGTACATCACCACGACGCTTAACAGAAATGCTGTCAATCGCGGAAGAGTATGTTTGAAATACACGCTCAACACCTTCACCATGAGAAATTTTACGTACTGTAAACGCTGAGTTAACACCACGGTTACGAATGGCAATGACAACACCTTCGAATGCTTGTAAACGTTCGCGAGTACCTTCTTTTACTTTTACTTGAACAACAACAGTGTCGCCAGGTGCAAAAGACGGTATTTCTTTATTCGTTTGTTCTGCTTCAAGTTGCTTGATGATATTACTCATGGTTTTCTCCAAACTCTTTTGAGTCTTTCTAATGTTCATTTGCTTCATTTTCACGGATAAATTCCGCTAATAAATCTTGTTCAGCTTGTGTGAGGGTTAACTCTTCAAGCATATCCGGTCTTCGTAGCCAAGTGCGTCCTAATGCTTGCTTTAATCGCCAACGATCAATTTTTTTATGATCACCGCTGAGTAAAACATCGGGCACTATCATCTCATCCAAAACTTCAGGACGGGTATAGTGCGGATAATCAAGCAGCCCATTCATAAATGAATCTTGCTCTGCTGAATCATCGTGCCCTAAAGCTCCGGGGATTAAACGAGTCACCCCATCAATTAACACCATGGCTGCCAGCTCGCCTCCACTCAGAACGTAGTCACCAATCGACCATTCTTCGTCTACTTCACTGGCTATGAGTCGTTCGTCTATTCCTTCATAACGACCACATACAAAAATCATTTCTTCGCGTTTTGCTAAGCTTTGTAAAGCCGCTTGATCTAACTTGCGACCTTGTGGTGATAAGTAAATCACCTTCGCTTTATCGCTTAGCGCTTTTTTCGCATCATCAATGGCAGCACGTAATGGCTCTACCATCATTACCATACCCGGGCCACCTCCATAGGGGCGATCATCTACTGTATTGTGACGATCTTGAGTATAGCTACGGGGGTTTTTTATCCCCAATCGAACCAATCCGTTTTGGACCGCTCTCCCTGTCACACCGTTGTCTGACAAAGCTGAAAACATTTGCGGGAAAAGCGTCACCACTTCGATCTTCATGGTTTACTCTCCCTGTCTACTGCTGAGAAATAGAGCTTAAAAATCAGCATCCCAATCAACAGTAATAAAACCTTCTTCAAGATTGACCTCATGGACAACCTCTTCTGAAATATAAGGAATTAAGCGTTCACGCTTTTTACCCTTATTACCTGTGCTGGTTTGATCATGAACAATCATGACATCATTAGCACCGGTTTCGAGCATCGAATCAATATGACCTAAATCGATACCTTCTAAATTCACTACCTTCAGTCCTTTTAAGTCACTCCAGTAATACTCACCGGGTGCAGGCTGTGGCAGTTGCTCACGTTTTATCGCAATTTCTGAGCCAATCAGCTCAGCCGCAATATCTCGATCATGACAATCTGATAAATGAGCAAGAACACCTTTGCCATGTGGCTTACCGGAAAGTAACTTGAATTCCTGCCACTCACCGCCTCGCTTAAGATACCAAGGGGAATAGCTAAGAATATTCTCTCGCGGTTGGGTATTGGAAAAAACTTTCACCCATCCTTTAACGCCAAATAGACCACTAATCTTGCCTAATGGTACCCACTGCTGAAGTTGGTTCTTGTCGGTACTCATAAACAAAGAAGCAAACTCACCAGTATAAAACTGGATTGTTTGCTAAAAAAGCAATTAAGCTGCTTTTTTCTCGTCTTTCAGTAACTTAGCAACACGCTCAGAAGCTTGCGCTCCTTGACCTAACCAATGATCGATACGATCATTCTCTAAGTTTAAACGAACTTCTTGGCCTTTTGCCATTGGGTTGAAATAACCCAAACGTTCGATATAAGCACTGTCACGACGGCTGCGGCTGTCTGTAACAACAATATGATAAAATGGACGCTTTTTTGCGCCTGTACGAGCTAAACGAATGGTTACCATTGCGCTATCTAATCCTCAAAAACTTAAAATTCAGGCCAATTTCGTCGATAAAATGCACAAAAAATAACCCGCTCACGTAAGACGGCGCATTTTACTAGAAAATACAGAAAAGTGAAGGGTTTATGACGCTTTTTAGTATAAAAAGCCAAAGTATTTACCGCAAAGTCGCAAAGAGCGCAGAATTAAAACTTTTATCCAATATTTAGCACTATTAGTGCAAAATCAAACTAAAAACTTCTCTTCTTTCCTTTGAGTTGCAAGCAATATGGAAATAAGCCTGCTTGCCAAACTTTAAGGCGATCTTAAAAGCCAAATGATAGCTGAACAAATAAAGGAAGCTTACATTAGTAAATGAGTGTTTTGAGTGAGTTTTTTAACGCCGTAATCTGGATTACACGTCAGCCTTACATCATGCCGGGAGGTAATTGTCCTTTCATCGATCGCATCATCTTCGCCATACCACCCCCCTTCATTTTCTTCATCATCTTCTGCATTTGGGTGAACTGCTTCAGCAGACGATTAACGTCTTGAACTTGCATGCCCGAACCAGCCGCTATGCGTTTTTTACGTGAACCTTTGATGACATCAGGAAAACGACGCTCTTTAGGCGTCATCGAGTTGATAATGGCTTCTAAATGCGCCATTTGCTTATCATCTACCTGATCCATGGCACCTTTAGGCATGTTCGGTAGTCCAGGTAATTTACCCATTAAACTGGCAATACCGCCCATGCTCTTCATTTGTACGAGTTGATCTTTGAAATCCTCTAAATCAAAACCCTTACCTTTTTTAAGTTTTTTCGCCAGTTTTTCAGCTTTAGCATGATCAATCGTGCTTTGTGCTTCTTCGACTAAACTGACCACATCACCCATACCTAAAATACGCGAAGCGATACGTTCTGGATGGAAAGGCTCTAAAGCTGTGGTTTTTTCACCGACACCGATAAATTTAATTGGTTTGCCGGTGATAAAACGAGTCGACAATGCCGCACCACCGCGCGCATCGCCGTCTGTTTTGGTTAAAACTACACCTGTGAGCGGTAAAGCATCATTAAAGGCTTTCGAGGTATTTGCTGCATCTTGCCCAGTCATACTATCAACGACGAAAAGCGTTTCTGCTGGATTCACTGCAGCGTGGAGACGTTTAATTTCACCCATCATCTCGTCATCAATATGCAAACGACCGGCGGTATCTATAATCAAAACGTCACTATTTTGAATCTTGGCTTCTTTAATCGCCGCATTGGCAATATCAACAGGATCTTGATCGGTGGAACTAGGAAAGAAGTTTGCGCCCACTTCGGCGGCAACCGTTTCTAACTGTTTAATTGCTGCCGGGCGGTATACATCAGCACTTACCACCATAACAGATTTTTTTTGTTTTTCTTTTAACCAACGAGCCAATTTGGCAACGGTAGTTGTTTTACCAGCCCCTTGTAGGCCAGCCATCATTATTACGGCGGGTGGTGTGACACTTAAATTAAGTGACTCATTAGCCTCTCCCATAATAGTGGCGAGTTCATCATTTACCACTTTAACCAAAGCTTGCCCTGGCGTGAGGCTTTTTAATACAGTGTCACCTAGAGCTTTTTGACGCACCTGTTCGATGAACTCACGCACCACTGGTAGCGCAACATCAGCCTCAAGTAACGCCATACGCACTTCGCGAAGAGTATCTTTAATATTATCTTCAGTAAGACGCCCGACACCACGTAAATTACGAACCGTTTGCCCTAGACGTTCTGATAAACCATCAAACATATTACTTTGTTCCTAGAATAACTATACCTTGCTCGATCTAAGATCGACACAATGCCAATGAAAATTGGCTATACCAAAAATTTTAACGTCCATTATAACTGACAACTGGAATTATATTTCAAGCATTTAAATGGTAAAAGAGTGCCCACCAGACAGTGGATGAATAGTATGAGTGGTAATCGCTTTTTGGCATTCAGCAAATATTTGTCCTTCGGCGCCGGGTTTATTATGGCTGATGTACACTTTAGGCTGATGGTTTAATTTCGCAATATCTGTCCCGAGCAATTCAGCACAGTAATGCCCAGCTAATTTACACAGTTTAGTGTCCATATTCGTAAAAGCAGACTCTACGATTAAAATATCTAAGGATCGATGCTTATTCAGTGCTGCCCAAAAAGTGTCATTTGTAGTGGTATCTCCACTAAAGGCAAAAGCGCCGGTATTTGATTCAACTCGATAACCAACGCCAGGAACAATATGATTTACCTCAATCATTTCAAAACTACGACCATCCATATCGATCACGTCGCCCGCTTGCATCACTTCAAATTTTAAAACGGGATTATCCACATTAGGTAAACGTGTGAAATCAGGCCAAATAATATTATTAAATATATGTGTTTGTAATGCCTCAAGTGTTTTTGCTTGGGCATGCACTATAATGGGTTCTTTGATTTTGTCGAAAAGCGTGTCAACGAGAAAAGGAATGCTCGCGATATGATCTAGGTGTGAGTGGGTTAAAAATATATGGCGGATCGAAGACATTGATACCAAGTCTAAATCACCCAGACCCGTTCCAGCATCAATTAAGATATCATCATCAATCAGTAATGATGTCGTTCGCAATTGCTTGCCAACGCCGCCACTACACCCCAGTACTTTTAATTCCATTAAACCAACTATTCCCCTGATTGCACTCAAACGACTTCAAAATGCCAAAAGCGCACATGATAAATTCCCTTTATAGCCGTGCCTTCATTCTTTCACATATCTGTAAAATAAAATGCTACTCGGGTCACAAGTAATTTACCCGCACTTCAGCCATATTACCAGCCTGTGAGCCAATATAGGACTGAATAGCTATAAAACATGGTTTCGTTTAAGGTAATTGTGGTTGTTTAAATTATTTCAGCTTCTCAGTTGCTCCCCCTTGTGAGATTATAAGCACAACAGAGAACAAAAATATGATGACACTAAACTTTTCAATCTTACTTTATCTTGTAGCGACTGGCTTACTCATAAGACAGTGGCTGACAGCGCAAGATAAGAAGGCGCACCTTGCACAATACTTTGTGATAGCTGCAGTCATTTTTCATGGCATTGCCCTCTACTCTATTATTATTACCAACCAAGGCATGGATATTGGTTTTTTTAGCGCATTAAGTTTTACAGCTTGGTTGATGGCAACTTTATTAGTTGTTGCCAGCTTTTCTCTCCCAGTTGGTTCTTTAGGTTTACTGGTTTATCCTTTTGCCTTAATCAGCTTAGTGTTGCGAGCGACAAGCGATACACAAAACATACTCACAGATCAACTTACTGCTGGCTTAGAAGCACATATTTTATTCTCGGTATTGGCTTATAGTTTGCTCAGCATCTCAGTTGCTCAAGCCATTTTGTTATACATTCAGGATAAGTATTTACACAACAAACACCCTTCTGGTTTTCTAAGGAGATTACCTTCTCTCGAGACTATGGAAATACTCTTGTTTCGTATCATCGGCTTGGGTGTTATTGCATTAAGTATCTCACTTCTAAGTGGTTTTCTTTATCTCGATGATATGTTTGCTCAAAGTTTAGCGCACAAAACTGTACTTTCTCTTTTTGCTTGGTCAGTATTTGTGGGCTTGCTATGGGGGCATCACAAGTTTGGTTGGCGAGGAAAAACAGCCATCAAATGGAGCATTAGTGGATTCACTTTACTGATGCTAGCGTATTTCGGTAGTAAATTTGTGATTGAACTGGTGCTAAAACAATAAGTTTAAGCGGCTATCGTAACTTCATTCAATAAATAAGCAGTCTCTGTGCCAGTTATTCGCTCATAATTGCTTGACAGTTTGCCCTCAAGTACATTTAATTACACTATTGTAATTATAGAAGGTTATACCCTCTTTGGACGACATCCCCTTAAGTATGCTGATCAGCGTACTCATTTTTCTGATCTTTGTTTCTGGGTTTTTTTCGGGTTCTGAAACAGGCTTAATGAGTCTGAATCGTTACCGGTTACGTCACTTGGCGGACAAAAAAAATAAAGGTGCTTTACGTGCTTTTCGATTACTCAAACACCCAGACAAGCTAATCGGGCTTATTCTACTCGGCAATAACTTTGTTAATATCTTGGCCTCAGCCATTGCCACAATTATTGGTATCCGACTATTCGGTGAAGCAGGAGTACTAATTGCAACGATTATTCTAACCATCGTTGTACTCGTGTTTGCAGAAGTTACGCCTAAAACGTTAGCCGCTATGCATCCTGAAAAATTTGCATTACCTGCTACATTAATTTTAGAACCCATGTTGCGCCTTCTTTACCCTTTCGTCTGGTTCATCAATTTATCATCGAAAGTGATCTTTAAAATATTAGGCATTAAACAACCTACAAATTCAGACAAACTGAGCAGTGAAGAATTACGTATTGTGGTTAATGAAGCCGCCACCATGATTCCTCAAGGTCATCAAAAAATGTTACTCAGTATTCTAGATTTAGAAAAAGTAACTATTGACGACATTATGGTGCCGAGAAATGAACTCATTGGTATAGATCTTGAGGATGAATGGTCAGAAATTATTAAACAACTTTCAGAGTCACAACATACTCGGTTACCCGTTTATGAAGGTGACATTGATCATATGGTAGGAATTATCCATATTCGCCGTGCCTTACGATTCTTTCATTCTGACGATTCAACTAAGGATGATTTTCGCAAAATTGTTCGTGAAGCCTACTATGTGCCAACAGGCACCCCACTGAATAAGCAGTTACTTAATTTCCAACATGAGCGTCGTCGTAATGCCCTCGTAGTGAATGAGTATGGCGATATCCTAGGTTTAGTGACACTTGAAGATATTTTAGAAGAAATCGTTGGAGAATTTACAACCGACCCCGCTGCAACAAGAAAAGATGTAAATATCAAAGATGATGGTAATTACCTCATTGATGGCAGTATTACCGTTCGCGAACTCAATAAAATTTTAGATTGGCAATTACCAACTGAGGGACCTAAAACATTAAACGGACTTATCATCGAATATTTAGAGCACATACCAGAACCGGGCACTAGTATGATGTTGGACAATTACCCAATTGAAATCATTCAAACCACAAAAAATGCGGTGAAAACGATATTGATTGATCCAAATTGGAGTGTTGCTGAAGAAAAGTCGGAAAATGAGGAACATGATGCGCTGACATCATAAGTTCAGACTCATATCATGCGCCTATTTAACCCTATCAATATTGTACAATCAGTTTAAAAACAGTCTATAATCCCTAGAAATCATTACAATTTTTGGAGATGTCTGTGTCGAAATTGACACTTTCTTTTAAGGGCAAAGTACTCAAAGTTTTTCCTGTTTTAAAAGGAAGCATGGTTATTGGCAGCGATCCAAGTTGTACCATTCAAATCGATAGTCTAGCGGTACAGCCCGAACACGCAAAAATCGAAACCGTTAATTCTGATTCGATTATTAGCGATCTTGGCACTGATGAAGGCACCTTCATCGGCCAAACAAAAATTGAAGGACTTCAGCCCATAAAAGATGGTGATGTGGTTCGTATAGGCAAACATACACTGACCTATCATTTTGAAGAAGGTATCTCTAGCGAAGTCGATGCCGTAGTCGAAGCGGTTGAAGAAGAAGCGCCTATTCAAATGGAAGCCCAAACCAAAACCCAAGGTTGGCTACAAATCATGAATGGGGCAAACTTAGGTAAAACCATGAGTTTGAATCGCTCTATGACAAACTTAGGCAAACCGGGTATCTCAACAGCTGTAATAACAAAACGCCATGATGGCTACTTTATTTCTCAACTTGAAGGCAACCACCCGCTTTTAATAAAAAATCAGGAACTTGGTGACAAAAGCCATCAACTTACTGATGGTGACACCATTCAAATTGGCAACATTAAAATGCAATTTTATCTTGAATAAAAAGTAATATCCTAATTCTCCTCGGAGGTATTGAATGACTAATGAGCAACGTCACTTTACGCGAATTCCTTTTAATGCTTCAGCAACACTGATTAACTCTCAATCTGGCCATAAAACCATGGCTGAACTCGTTGATATTAGTTTGAAGGGTGTATTAATTCGCAAGCCTGAGGAATGGCAAGGTCGTACAGGTGAACACTATACTATTCATATTGAACTTGCCGGCCATGAAATAGAAATCAATCTGGCGATTATTGCTGTGCACATCGAAAATGGACAAGTTGGATTTCGCACGGAACATATGGATCTTGACACGGCCACACATCTACATCGACTAGTTGAACTTAACTTAGGTGATGAAAATTTATTAGAACGTGAACTCAGTGAGCTGATTAAACCTAAGTAAACTTATTTTACTCAATTGCATTCAAAGCTTGTTCTAATCGCGAAACACCAATGACTTCAATACCTTTAAGTGGCTTACGTGGTTCATTACCTTTAGCAACTAGGGCACGTTTAAATCCATGCTTAGACGCTTCTATTAAACGCTCTTGTCCATTAGGTACAGGTCGAATTTCTCCAGCTAATCCCATTTCACCAAAAACAATTAAATCATCCGGCATTGGTTTATTTCTTAAACTCGACATTATCGAAAGTATTACAGCTAAGTCTGCACCTGTTTCCGTGACGCGAACACCACCAACAACATTGGCAAACACGTCTTGATCATATGTCACAATTCCTCCATGCCGATGCAAAACAGCCAATAACATCGCAAGTCGATTATGCTCTAATCCTGTTGTGACTCTTCGTGGATTACTTAAATGGCTTTCATCTACTAAAGCTTGAACTTCAACTAATAATGGACGACTACCTTCAAGTGTTACCATAACAACACTTCCCGGTACTTTTTCTTCATGTTTTGATAAGAAAATAGCAGAAGGATTACTTACTTCACGTAAACCCTTATCTGTCATTGCAAACACACCTAATTCATTCACTGCACCATAACGGTTTTTCATAGCACGAATTAAACGATAACGACTACCACTATCACCTTCAAAATATAAAACCGTATCCACCATATGCTCAAGTACACGTGGCCCAGCGAGCGTGCCTTCTTTAGTGACATGGCCAACTAAGAAAATAGTTGTCTGTGTCTGTTTGGCAAAACGCACAAGTTGTGCCGCACTTTCTCGTACTTGCGCAACAGCTCCAGGCGCAGACTGTAAGTCATCGGTATACATCGTTTGTATCGAATCCACCACCATCACACGTGGCTTTTCTATTTGCGCTGAATTTAATATATCTTCAACACGAGTTTCTACTAGTAAACGTAGTTCATCTGATTTTAAGCCAAGACGAAAAGCACGTGCACTAACCTGCTGCAATGACTCTTCACCTGTAATATATAAAGGATTTAATTCACCAAGCTGAGTTAATATTTGTAACAGTAATGTCGATTTACCTATCCCAGGATCACCACCTAATAAAACAACGGAGCCAGGAACTAGACCGCCACCTAAAACGCGATCAAATTCTTCACTGCCTGTTTTAAAGCGAGCAACATCATCAGGACTCACGTCACCTAAGTGTTGAATTTTTAGTCTACCCGATGCTTGTCCAGCAAAGCCTGCATAGCGAGTGGTTCGAGAAGAAGCAACCGGTGCAGCGGTAATCTCAACTAAGGTATTCCATGCACCACAGTCACCACATTGGCCGGCCCACTTCGGAGCTTCAGCAGCACATTCACTACAACTATATAAAATTTTAGCTTTAGCCATAAAGAACCTAATTCAACAATGGAACTTCTCAAAAAATAATACTAACATGAAAAATTAGCTATTAAATGCAAAATCTGTGAAACTCTTTCATGCCTTTGTCATATGAATACGATAGAATGATGGTTAAAAGAATACGTCGATTATATTATGGTATTAGAAAATGTCTTGGTTCAAAGAAGTAATTTCCAACAAAAAGAAAACTCTCGCAAAACGTTCAGAAAGCTTACTTACTGCGCTAGCTAAGTCATGCGTGTATGCATGGGACGACACCGAAGAGCTAGATGGAATTTTACAAGACAGTTTGAACATGTTGCCCTATTGTGATCTTATTTATGCTGTCGACACTGTCGGTACGCTGATTTCATCTAATATTGAAGCACATAAAAAAGACTCTACTTTACGAGGCCGACTATTAAGTGGGCGCCCATACATGGAAAAGACTTTACCTTATAAAGGCTTCACTATGTCACCTGTTTATATTAGTACACATAGTGGTAAATCATGTATTACCGTGATGCAGTCAGTGACAAGAGAAGATCAGGTTTTAGGCTTTATTGCTGCTGACTTCGATGTTGAACAATTGCCTGTAGACAAAGATGTCAAACAAGCTGACACCAAATGGCAACAATATAAAGGCGACCCCGCTATTCGTGGCACGCTCTTTATGCAAGAACGCGCGTCAAGTGCTATGGATAAACAACTTGATAATGTCACAGAAATCATTAAAGAAATGATGCAGCACCACGGTATATTTCACTGCAAAATACATTACTCAAGCTCACGCGTATCATTTTGGTCTATGGAAAACCCATATGATTATCATATCCATATGCTAGATGATTTAGTTAACCCAGAAAGATGTCTTGCATACCCCCGACAAGATTATCCCAAAATCGCAACTGTACCGCCTAAAGACATCGAACAGGTAATGGATATGTTAAAAGCATTAAGAAATATGGATGAAACAGTTTATCTTCGTTCTGCCTCATTCAATATTGTTAACGGCATTGTGGGTTTAACATTTTCGTGTGATGGATCACACTATATGAACTATAAAGAATTTCTTGAATGGGATTTGGAAAAATGGTTTGGCAATAAAGCCGATGGCAAAAAATAAAATTCACTCATCTAAATACTTAATTTCTACCCTTTGTGTGACACCACATAACAATTCATAAGCAATTGTCTCTGCACTTTCTGCCACTTCTTCTATTGGCAGTCCATCCCCCCATAGCGTAACAACATCACAAACGTCGACATTCTTTATACCGGTAAGATCAATGCAAATCATATCCATCGAAACACGACCCAACAAAGCACACCGTTGTCCATTAACTAATACCGGTGTGCCTGTTTTAGCATGACGGGGATAACCATCACCATAACCGATGGCAACGATACCCACGGTCATTTCTTTATCGCAAATGTATGTACTGCCGTAACCAATCGAATCACCCTTAGGTACTTGTTTAATAGAAATAAGTTGCGATTCGAGAGTCATCACAGGTTTTAAATTATGATCTAACGCTGTGCTTTGTAAAAAAGGGGAAACGCCATAAAGCATAATACCAGGGCGATTCCATGTTGCATGACTTTGCGGCCAACCTAATATGCCCGCTGAATTAGCAATACTGATTTCTGTCGTTATATTCTTCTCTAGATATGCTTCAGCACTTTTATAAAACACATCAATTTGATCTAAGGTTTTATTGTCTTGTTTGTCATCTGCATTTGCAAAATGTGTCATCAACTTTATTGGTGATTGAACTACCTTGCACTGTTTTACTTTTTCAATTACCCCAATCACTTCGTTTGGGTTAAACCCCAAACGATGCATACCGCTATCGACTTTAATCACAATTGAAACATTATCACCTTGTAGCTGTTCCAGTAATTGAATTTGATAGTCATTGTGAATAACTGATTTAATATTATATTGCTGTACGAATTTTAATTCTTTTTCGGAAGTGAATCCTTCAAGTAATAATATCGGTTGTTTAATACCGGCATCACGTAACGCAATGGCTTCCTGAATACGTGCCACACCAAAGGCGTCTGTATTTTGAAGCGCTTTGGCAATCTCTATCATTCCATGGCCATAAGCATTGGCTTTAATGATGGCAATACATTTGGAATCGGGTGCAGCTTGTTGTGCAATAGAAAGGTTATGACGACACGCGGAAAGGTTAATAATAGCTCGTGTCTTGTTAAGGTTTTCTTCTTGACTCATTCATAATCCTCGCCATAACCCGACGAGTTTGTATGATTTTCAAAACGCGTATACTGACCTAAGAATGTTAAGCGTGCCATACCTATAGGGCCATTACGTTGCTTGCCAATAATAATTTCTGCTGTACCTGCATCTGGACTATCTTCGTTATAGACTTGATCGCGATAGATAAATACAATTAAATCAGCATCTTGCTCTATTGCGCCCGACTCTCGTAAGTCAGACATAATTGGACGTTTATTAGGACGTTGCTCAAGTCCTCGATTCAACTGAGACAATGCCAGTACCGGCACACCTAATTCTTTTGCTAAGCTTTTAAGGGAACGTGAAATTTCTGAAATTTCGGTTGCACGATTTTCACTCGTTCCTTTTGCTGATTGCATCAATTGTAAATAATCGATAACGATCATACCTAAACCATGTTCACGCATAATTCGTCTTGCACGTGCACGTACTTCCATCGGGTTTAAGCCAGGTGTATCGTCTATAAAAATCGGAGCATCATTTAATATGCCAACCGCTGAAGTTAAACGCGGCCAATCAGCATCCTCCAACTTACCAGTACGAATTTTATTCGAATCAATGCGGCCTAGTGATGCCATCATCCGCATCACAAGTTGGTCACCCGGCATTTCCATACTGAATACCGCTACGGGTTGCTTATGCTTTATTGCAGCATTTTCAACTAGATTCATCGCAAACGAGGTTTTACCCATTGATGGTCGGCCAGCAATAATCACCAAATCGGCTTTTTGCAAACCCGATGTCATGTTATCAAAATCATCAAACCCAGTGGGAATCCCAGTATAAGCCGTATCACTTTGATATAAGGTGTCGATACGATCGACGGCCTTAACAAGTAAGTCTTTGATATTAGAATAACCACTGCCGGAACGGGCACCTTTCTCGGCGATATCAAAAACTTTACTTTCAGCCATATCCAATAGCTCAGCACTACTGCGGCCTTCTGGATTATAAGCTGTTTCAGCAATATCAGTCGAAACACGAATAAGTTGACGAAGCACCGAACGTTCACGAACGATGCTGGCATAAGCTTTAATATTCGCCGCAGTCGGAGTATTTTTTGCTAAGGATCCAAGGTAGCTTAAACCACCAACATTATTAAGTTCATTATGCGAATCAAGCCACTCAGACAATGTAACAACATCATAAGGTTCACTTTTTTCCGCTAAACTAAAAATCGCGCTGAATATCAGGCGATGATCTTGGCGATAAAAATCGCCTTCCATAACGACATCTGAAACTTGATCCCAAGTACCGTTATCAATCATCAATCCACCCAATACCGCTTGCTCAGCTTCGAGTGAATAAGGAGGCAGCTTTAATGCTTCAGTAGAACGATCATCTGAATACGAATCTGGATAAGGAGGAGCGACTTCTTGCATTCGTTCAAAAACCCATAATTAATAAATATCGATTACAAAGAATATCACAACCGACCGTGTTGGTAGTCACCATACTTACAATCAAGTAAATTTAATGCCATAAAACATGATTATTTAACAGAATTAACAAAACGGTTAAAAATTAAGCATTTATTATTATTTACCATCATACAGAACAAAATAAATAAAAACTCCAGCTTTCTAACTGGCTTACCATTTTAACTCATTGTTTTTTATAGGTAATCTATAATTTTAAAATAATTTATAGAAAATTGCGAAAAGGAATAATAAGGGATTATTTATTTAACTCTTGAAATCTCACTAACAGAGTCTGAGAGTTAAATGGTTTATTTAATATGTTCTTTTCTAACTCCGCATCGACTTCTTCAAAATCTCCCCTATCAGCGTAACCGCTGACTAGTTGAATTTTGATATTGGGATATTTTTCTTTAACAATTTTTGCTAATTGAATCCCATCCATTTCAGGCATAACAATATCGGTCATTAAGATATCAACATCTTCTGTCTCTAAGATACTAAGTGCTTCTTTTGCATTATTCGCCATCAAAACACGATAACCACTATTGCCTAAAATTTCTCTTGCTAGCCCCACTAAAGCTGGCTCATCATCCACGATTAATACTTTTGCTGAACCAGATAAATCATGAGAATCATTTACCCGAATCAAGTCTATATTATTTATATTTTCCTCTGAGCGTGGAAAGTAAAACTTAAACTGGGTGCCTTTCTCTGGTTCAGAATACACTTTTATCACTGCATTACTTCTTTGCACAAAGCCATAAACCTGACTTAACCCAAGACCTGTGCCTTTTTCACCCTTCGTTGAATAAAATGGATCAAATATTTTCAACCTGGTTTCTTCAGTCATACCAGAACCATTATCACGAATACTGAGTGTGACATAGTCACCCGGGTGCAACTGAAGTAACTCTGCCTCAACATCATTCAAACTTATATTTTCAGTAGTAAATTTCAGTTCCCCAGAATCTTTAATAGAGTGCATTGAATTAATACTCATGTTCAAAATAGCATTTTCCAAGTCACTACTATCAATCAAAACAGGCCAAAGATTTTCATCCAGAGCAAACGATATTTTTATACGCGCGGTTAATGTTTTTTCTAACATATGATGCTGATCATGCAACATCGTATTTATATTGACGACTTCAGAATCACTAGTTCTATGTCGTGAAAAATCCAATAATTTTTCAGTTAACTTAGCGCCTCGCTCACCGGCATTTCTAATTTCATTGATAAATATTTCTAACTTGGGATTATCAGTGAGTTCATCTTTAAGTAAATCCGCATATCCAATAATGACTCCCAGCATATTATTGTAGTCATGAGCAACACCACCGGTTAACTTACCAAGAGAATCCATCTTATCCGTACGTTGTAAAGTTGTTTCAAGCTCTTTACGTTGAGACGCCTCGAAAACAATACTCACTATATCAGCCGCTGATATGACAAAG
>Ga0316204_10006534_pt1 | contig 17859 bp, 9 predicted proteins | sample 6monrhotite_MG_2_FD_205661 | JGI IMG/M metagenome (GOLD analysis project Ga0316204, IMG submission 205661) | Microbial mat bacterial communities from mineral coupon in-situ incubated in ocean water Damariscotta River, Maine, United States -... | ecosystem: Environmental > Aquatic > Marine >... | reverse complement strand
TTGCTGTCAATTAAGTGATGTGGAACTTTAAGAGCTTCTGTTATTCCATATGAAAATTTCTTGTGTATATCTAAATTTTCATTATTTTTCTCTTCTTGAGCATATGTTCTATTTTTACAGTTTGATTTAAAAGGATATGTTGGAAGTGAGGTTATATTTCTTTTGGTGTTCTTATAGAATTTTCTCCAGTTAATGTCGAATCCATCAATGTATAGTTGGGCTAGAGAGTGTAGAGTTTCTTTATATTCGTTATCCGAAGCATGTGTGTTAGAAGAAATCTTTTCTAAGCAAAACTCTAGGAATTGATCTTTTATATTTGATCTGGATGAGAGCTCAGAGTTTATATTTGATAGCCATTTTTGAGTTGGTTTATTTTGTATAATCATATCAAGCGTATTTAGGAAGTCTTGTATATCTTTTGCAAGTATAGCAATGCGGTAGGGAAAGTGTGTTCTTCCAGAATTGAGTGTGTAACTAATTGTCATTAAAGGTATATGATTTCTTGTTTTTATGAATTTTTGAAGGTCATCTATTTTTTGAGTTAGGTTTTCTGGTGTATGTCCTGATAATGCAATTAGATATAAGGGAGTGCTATTTTCAGCTGGTGGTTCGTTTTTATATTCTTTGATTATCATATGGCAGTTTGTACCACTAAATCCAAAAGAGTTAACTGCTGCAGTGCGCAATTCATTATTCTTAGTATCCCAGTCTTTTAGCTGAGTATTGACATAAAAAGGCGTATTTTTGAAATTTATTTTTGGATTTTGTGTTTTATAGTTAATAGATGGGGTGATTTTTCTATTTTTTATTTGCAAAAGAACTTTTATTAGGCTTGTTACGCCTGCTGCCATACTAGTATGCCCAATATTTGCTTTTAGTGAAGAAACTGCACAGAATTGGTTGCTGTTGTTTTTTAAGTTGAATGAATTTTTGAGAGCTGCAATTTCTATAGAATCACCAAGTGGTGTGCCTGTTCCTTGTAATTCTATGAAAGAAATTTCAAGTGGATCTATGTTAAATTTTTCGTAAATGGATTGCTGAAGAAATGACTGCGCATCTTTGCTTGGTGCGGTGATTCCGTTTGTTTTACCATTTTGGTTAAAGCCACTTCCTGAGATTATTCCATGTATGTTGTCTTTATCTCGTATTGCGTGAGTAAGTTTTTTGAGAACTACAACACCGACTCCTTCGCCAAGTACCATTCCATCAGCACGAGCATCCATTGGATAACATGTACCTGTGGGCGAAAGCATATTGAGTTGGCTTGCAGTTATAAAAAGATTGGGTGAATTATATAAACTAATCCCACCAGCTAAGACCATATCAGTATCACCGTTTAAAATACTTTGGACTCCAAGGTGAACGGCAACAAGGGAGGATGAGCATGCAGTATCAACTGCCATACTTGCTCCTTTTAAATTTAAATTATAGGCAATTCTTGCTGCAAGAATTGCATTTGAATTTCCAGTGAGGGAGCCTTCCGGATGATCGCTTGTTGCAACACCGACATAGACGCTGCATTTATGTTCATTTATCATTTCAGAAGAATAGCCAGCATCTTCTATTGCTTTCCATGCAGTTTCAAGGAATAAACCTTGTTGTGGGTCCATTTCTTCTGATTCTGCAGGAGATATATTGAAAAAGAGACTATCAAATTGGTGATTATTATTCAGGAAGGCACCCCATTTGCTATTTGTTTTATTTGAAGAGGGTTCATGGGAATAAGTAATATCAATATTCCACTTATGATCTGGAATTTCCGTAATAGCAGATTTCCCTTCTTTTAGGAGCTCCCAGAATTCTTCAAGGTTATTTGCTTGGGGGAATTTTCCAGCCATACCTATTATTGCAATATCGTTTTCACCATAATCAAGAGATCGTTCTTTTTCGGGATGAATAGTGTTATTAAGATTAGAATTGTTGATTACTTTATTTTGTGACTTTTTAGTATGTTTTTTTTCTATATGATTTGTTAATTCTTTGATAGTTGGATAGTCAAATAGAGTGGTCGGCTCTAAAGTTAAATTCCATTGTTGATTTATTGCATCTACGATTTCTACGGCAGCAATAGAGTCAATCCCTGCATCATTAAATGGCAGGTTTTCATTTAATAGAGTGTCTAGTTCCAGTGAGCTTGTGAAAATTTCGACTAATTGATCTTTGATTGATGTTTTTTCAAATGATTCAGCTTGGGATTCTATTTTTGAGAAAATATTATTTTCAGGTCCTTTTTGATATGTAGGGTTACTTTTGAAAATTGATTGCGAATCAATTATTAAGTTTTTATTTTGATTTAAAATGTCGGAGTAAATAGCAGGAGATTCAAGAAGGGTTGAATTTATTTGTATGAGTTCTTCAATATTTTTTTCTGTATCTTTAACGGCATTAATCAAGATGTAGCTTACCAAGCCTCTTGATAGTGAGGTGCTTATATTGTTGTACAGGTCATGATACTCTTCTATTAGAGCGATCTTAGTTTTATGTTTAATAATGTTTAATGAAAAATCCGGATCATAAAGAAAATGTGCTATTTCAGGGCTGATATCTATTACCTCAGTAAGGCGAATGTTGTTTGTCGCTAATAGTTTGCTCCACTCATCTTTAGTGCTGATGTATGTTCCACGAACTTCATTATTTAATGAGGTGCGTACATTTGATGTGAAGTCAGCGAGGACTAGCTTCCCGTTGTCTTTAAGACTATTGCTTATGTTATTAAATAAATTTTCTTTGTTCTTTATATGAAATGTGACTTCATACCCATAAACTAAATTATATGTTTTTGGGAATAAATCTTTTGAGCTATCACGGCAATATATGGTTACTCTATCATCAAGCTTCATTTTTTCAATTTTCTTCTGGTCTACTAGAGCTTGCTTTGGTGAAATGGTAAATCCATGAAGTAAGTTTATATTAGAGTGTAGTTTAGCTATATTAATTAAATCTGAAGCATGTCCGCAACCAATATCCAAAACATCAGTTATAGTATTGAAATTAATATTACGAAGAAGAATAGATCTCATTTCTTTTTGTTTGTCTAGGGTGATTATCTTGTGTTCTTGGTTTGATTCTTTGTCAAAAAAAGTTCTTAGCCATGAGAAGCCTTTTAAAGGTGTAGGGAATGGTGCAAATGTTAAGAAAATCTCTTCTTTAGACTCAGAGTCAAGCCCTGTTTGTACATACCCATCATAATATTCTGCGACAGGATTTTTTTCTTCTGGTGTTGTAGAGCTTAATGTAGCTATTATTTTCTCAGTGCCACTATGAACAATATATTGAGTTAGTTGATGACTAATAGCATAGGTTAATATATTTTTTATTTGAGATTGTGGCATAGGGATGATGCCATAGTTCATCTTTAGATAGCTTGTTTGTTGGATGTTAAGAGATTTTGCCATGCCAGTATTTTTTATGAGAGGCCAAGCAATTGATATAGTTAATCCAGACCGTTTTCCTAATTTTGCTTTTTTGTTCCGTTCATCTGTAATTTCATGTAAATATCTATTGGCATAAGCATAATCCGTCTGGCCTATATTGCCTGTAATAGCCACAATTGATGAAAAGGTGATAAAAAAATCTAGGGGTTCATTTTTTGTTGCTTTATCAAAATTTTCAACTCCAAAAATCTTTGAGTTAAGTACATTTGAAAAATTCTTTTGTGTTTTTTTGATTAATAAATTATCATTTTTAATTCCTGCTGAATAAATTAAGCCTTTTATAGGGCCATTTTTGCCTCTGATTGCGGTGATAGCTTCTTTTACTGCCGTGTAATTTTTCGCATCTACTTGGTAGAAAGAAATAGAAATACTCTTTTGTAATTTTTTTAGATATGCTTCATTTTCATTAGTTAGTTTTGAAGACCCTATTAATATAATGTTTTGATATCCATGTTCAATAAGCATAGAAACAACAATTTTCCCTAAACCGCCAAGGCCACCAACAACGATATATGGGCCTATATAATTCCGAGTCTTATTGATGAATTGGTTTTTTGCTAAGTCTATTTTTTTGAAAATTTTTATCATTCTATTTGATTTTAAATAATATATTTCAGATATTGGAAGATGATCTTTTTGGAAAAGTTCGTTTATGGGTAAGCAGGCAGGTTTGTTTTCATTGTTGTTTGGTTTTATTTTTATTACTTTTCCATGTACGTTAGGATTTTCTAAATTCCAGCTTTTCAACATTGCAGATATAGAAGAAAAAGATTTTTTAGGTGCTTCTGCAGTTGATATAAAAATTACATCATATTGAATTTCATTTTTAATTCTATTGGTCTCTATGTTATGAGCTAGATAGTATAGAGGGTAGATGCTGTTATCGAGGGATAGTTCTGTTGATTCTGGGTTTTGATGTAAGCCTAGTAAATTTAAAATAAATATTTTCTTGGGATTTTTTTTAATAATATATTTGATTAGTTTTTTATAGTGTTCTGGGCTCAAGAAATCCATGTATATTTTATTGCCATCTATTTTATAATTATAGTTATTTTGAGCAGAAAGTAGGGGGATGTCACTTTCGTTTTTTATTTTTGAAATTTGATTAGCATATGTTTCATAAATTGCTGTAGAACTAAAGCTAATAAAAAGGCAGTTTGAATCAATTTTATTCTCATTTTTATCAGAGAGTGTGGCATTCTGCCAGGTGGAACCAATATGTTGAATATTTTCTTCAGAGGGTTTTTCCTGAAACCAATATTTTTTTCTATAAAATGGATATTGAGGTATCTTGATTTTTCGTTTGCTTTCATTTTCGTGTAGCATATCCCAGTTGATGTGCTTTTTAGTAAGGTAGGCATTAATTATAGTATTTAATTGTTGTTTATAGTTTTCTTTATCTTCGATATTCAATGTTTCTAAAGTAGTAGATAATTTTTCGTCACTGATTTCTTTAGATGCTTGTTTTGTTATTGGTATTGATAGTTGCTCAATCAAGTCATCTGATGATTCAATTAAAAAGGCGGTGCGGTAGTTGAAATGAGTTCTGAATTTATTAGATGTCAATGAGAGTGCTTCGATATCTCTTTTCTCGGCTTTGAGCCAAATTAGCAATTCATGACACTTCTCATCTAATGTTTCTTGTGTTTTTCCTGATAAGGTAACAATGTAGTAAGGCTTTTTCTTCTGTGTTTTTAGATGATTTTCATTTGACGGAGGTTTGCTAAGTATGGCATGGGAGTTTGTTCCACCCACACCGAATGAGCTTAGCGCAGCATTATTTATATTTTCCTTAGATTCATTGAAATTATAATTTTTAGTTGGAAATATTATATCTAGGTCCTGAGGGATTATTTTTATATTTTTATTTAGATTTTTTAGGTGTAAGTTTGCAGGTATGTAGTTGTTTTTTAGTACTAGAGCAGTTTTTATTAGAGCTGCTATGCCAGCTGCTGCTTCAAGATGGCCTATATTGCTTTTAATAGCACCAATATAGAGAGGAGTATTACGTTTTTTGTTGCTATACACTTCCTGTATTGATTTAATTTCCATAGGATCACCGAGTGGTGTTCCTGTACCGTGTGCTTCAATATAATTAATATCTTCTGGAGTCAGATTGGCTTTTTCTAGGCTATTTTTTAGCAATTTCTTTTGTTGTTTAGGGTTGGGTGCACTTAATCCATTGCTAAGGCCGTCTTGATTAGTAGCAGTTGATTTTATTATGCAATAAATATCGTTATTATCAGCTATCGCGTGGTCTAGTTTTTTGAGTAGTACGATGCCAACACCTTCGCCTCTTACATATCCTGAAGCACTATCGTCAAAAACCTTACATTGTCCTTCTGGTGATAGAATCCCGGTTGAATCACAACATAGAAAGCCTTCAGGAGAAGAAATGGAATTAACACCACCGACAATGGCATACTCTATTTCACCTGATGCTAGTTTCCCTACAGCAATATCCAAGGCAACCAGTGAAGATGAGCAAGCAGTATCAATTGTCATGCTTGGCCCTGTGAAATTATAAAAAAAGGATACCCGATTAGAAATAATTGCATTGCAGGCTCCTGTTAAAGAGTATGGTCCTATTTCTTCGTGGTTTTCTAGCGTTTGACGATGGTAATCACTATTGCTTGCGCCAATAAAAACACCTGTGTTGGCATTCTGCAAATCTTCTAAAAGGTGGTTCGCATCTTCAATGGCAGACCATACAGATTCCATCACCATACGTTGTTGCGGGTCGATAAATTTTGCTTCACGGGGCACTATTTTAAAAAAATTTGCGTCAAAGCCCTCGATATCTTTTAGAAGACCTGCATGATAGTTGTATTTTATATTGTCTGTAGGTTTGCTGTTATAGAATCGTTGTTCGCATGTATTTGAAATGCAGTTTTTATTTTCTTTCAAATTTTCCCATAAAGCTTCAATAGAATCTGATTCAGGGAATCGTCCAGCCATGCCGACTATTGCAATATTATTTTTTTTTATTATCATATCGAAGTCTTTTTTTAGATTTTATTAGGGTATATTTTCTGGGAAAATAGCATTTCATCCGAGTCAGAATTATACAATTTTTGACATAGTATGCGTTGTTTTTTTCCGCTTGATGTTTTAGGAATACTTCCTTTTTTTGCAAGGAAAATGGCATCAACTTTAATATCAAATTCATTGATGATGACGTTTAATATTAGCTTGCAGATATTTTTTTTACTATCTTCATTCATGTTTTTTTCTTTGTGTTCTATCAAGATTATTAACTTTTCTTTTCCTTGTTTGTCCGGAGAAGAAAAGGCTGCTATTTCTCCTGTTTGTCCATCTGTGTTTATCTTCTCTCGAACTATATGTTCAATATCATGAGGGTAAATGTTTTGGCCATCCACTATAATTAGTTCTTTGATGCGTCCAATTGGATAAAGCTCTCCATCGCATAAGAAGCCGAGATCACCCGTTTTTAGATATCCGGGAAACGTTTGTTTTGTTTCTTTGTTGTTTTTCCAATACCCTTTTGAAACACTTTTCCCGAGGACCGTAATTTCTCCTATGTGATTATCAGTGTTAATTTCTTTTTGGGATTGAGGTTCCAAGAGTTTTATTTTTGTATCCCTGAAAGCAATACCACAACTTACAATTTCTTGAGATATATTGTCATTCTTGCAGCTCTGTACTACCCCTTTTTTAAGGGATTCTCTATCAATAGATAGGATTTTTGGTGGCTTAGATTTTATTTTTCCTGTGACAAATAAGGTTGATTCAGCTAGGCCATAGCATGGGTGAAATGATGCTGAATTAAAGCCTACTTTGGAAAATTTATCACAGAATTTTTTTATAGTGATAGAAGAAATTGGTTCTGCCCCACAAAAGGCAATACTCCAGGAACTTAAATCAATATTGCTTTTTATTAGATCATCATCTTTTATGCGGTCTACACAGTGTTGAAAAGCATTATTATGCCCACCACAAGATGTTGCTTGAATTTCTGAAATTGCTTTTAGCCAATTGATTGGTTTTTTAAAAAAGTTAAGCGGTGACATAATATCGCAAGAGTAACCAGCAAACATAGGTTGTATAATGCCACCGATTAAGCCCATATCGTGAAATGAAGGTAGCCATGTTACACCGCTACTTTTAGTCGAGTGGCAAAAAGCTTCATAAATAATTTGAGAATTCGCTGTTAAGTTTTCATGAGTGATGATAACTCCTTTAGGAAGTTGGGTTGAGCCAGATGTATATTGAATAAATGCCGCATCTTGCGGGTTGATTTTATGTGTAATATTTGGTGAATTGCTAGGGTAACGTAGTGCGCTGGAATCGATAAACTTGAGATGTTTGATATCAGCTTCGCTAAGTTGATCTCTTAGATTAGATATGTTGGTTAATATTAATGTAGGATCACAGTTCTGAAAAATATGATTAAATTTTTTATTTGAACGGTTTGGCCTTGGTGCAGCAAGTGGCACAGCAATAATACCTGCGTATAAACAGGCAAGGAAATTTTTTGCAAAATCTAATCCGGGTTTGAATATAAGGATTGCCCTATCACCGAAATTAGCTATTGATAGAAAGTAGTCAGCTAGATAACTTGCTTGTATGTGTATTTCTTGAAAAGTGACGCTATCGACAACATCATTATTGATGTTTAGGTATCTAAAAAGTATACGCTCATTTTGGTTTTCAACATGGTTTTTGAAAATATCAATAAACTGCCTATGTGCCATGAGCTTCACTCTTAAGGATATCGGCGATGTGTTCTGATAGTTGTCTAATTGTCGGATATGACCATGCAACTGCTGCATCAATTTCAATGTTGTACCGAGACTCTATATCTGCAGCCAGGATGACAGATTGACGAGAGCCTAGGCCAAAAGTCACAAAAAGCTCGGTATGGTCAACCTCTTTTTTTTCTATGTTTACTTCATTTGCTATCCAGCTTGCGATCCATTGCGCAATTTCTTCAGCTTTATCCTTAATCATTTTTCAGCCTTTTTTCTTTTATTTTATTGTGTATTGGTAAACGAATATTTTTTGTTAATTTGAAAAAATGAGTAACTTTAATAATGTAATAAGTGATGTCAATTTGCCAGGGAAGAAGACCATGTTTCGCAGAGTTTGGAAAAGCATGGTGATTGTTGTGCCAACCTTCTCCGAGTGCTAGGACAGCAGGCAAAATATGATTTCGGCTATTATCTTTTGTTTTAAAATCCTGCTTCCCAAAAAAATGGCAGACAGAATTCACTGACCAGGTCACGTGGTGAACAAGGAACATTCGAATTAATCCACCCCAAAAACAACCTGTAAAAAAGGCAACCCATGACCAGGTAAGTAAAAAGGCAAAAAAACCAGGCAAGATAATGCCGATACTGAGCCATAGCAGGTAAAAACGATCGACGGTGAAAATAACTTTATCTCGAATTAAATCAGGAACTAATGTGATTAAATATTTTTGATTGAAATCAAAATCCATCATCCATTTAATGTGTGCATAAAAAAAACTTTTATGTGTGATCGGGCTATGTGGGTCACCTTTTCGATCGCTACTTTGATGATGTTTTCTATGGATGGCTACCCAAAACAGTAATGGACCTTGGCCAGTCATAGAGCCCAAAATATGTAGTAGGGCTGAAAATGGTTTTATAGCTTCATAGCTTTTATGTGTAAACAGCCGGTGATATCCAGCTGTAATTCCTAGCATAGTCAGTAGGTACATAGTAATGAGAACTATCACATCGGTAATACGAATGTACCGAAAAAGAAAAATAGCGAGAATAGCTGAGAATGTTGGAACAAAAATAACAACTCGCGTAAGAAAAACTGATAAAGATACTCGAAAAAATACGTGTTTCTTGATGAATGCAGTAATCAATTTCAGCGCCTCATGTCCATATTTGAAGTCACCTAGTTGTAGGAATTTTCGCCAACCTAGCATATTGCTTAATGCATTGCTATTTAAATTTTTTGGGGTTAGAGCATTATCCAGAATATGGGAGCTACTAAACTTAGGCGGCTCATTTTGAGAAAAAATATTATAAAAATATCGGTATTCTGCCACGACAGAAAGTTTAATTTCCGACTCAATGCACTTTCGTTGTTTGATTTTGCGAAAGTTTCAGCTGGTATCGTTGCTAGCGCACTGTTTAACCAAGAATTTTATGTTATCCTCTCCCATTATTTTTATAGCCATGGACTCCTTTAATGACAGAGCATTCCAACGATATTGATCCCATTGAGACAAAAGAATGGCTTGATGCCCTGCGGTCTGTTGTTAAGTATGAAGGCCCTGAGCGTGCAGAATTTATCCTAAAACACCTGCTTGATTCTGCAAATCGTACCGGTGTTCCTGTTCCTTCTGGGGTCAACACACCTTATGTGAATACCATTCCTGCTGATGCCGAAGAAAAGATGCCGGACGATGGGCAGCATTTGGAAACACTGACAAATATCATGCGTTGGAATGCGATTGCCATGGTAATGCGCGCAGGGAAAAAGACGTCTGAGCTGGGTGGTCACATTGCGAGTTACGGGTCCATTGCGACACTTTTTGAAGTTGGCTTCCAACATTTTTTTCGATCGAGAAATGATAAATACGGGGGTGATCTTCTCTATTTTCAAGGGCACTCATCGCCTGGGATTTATGCCCGTGCTTTTCTGGAAGGTCGTTTGGATGAAGAACACTTAGATGGTTTTCGGCAAGAGATTTTTCAAAAAGGCGTTTCATCTTATCCGCATCCTTGGTTGATGCCAGATTTCTGGCAATTTCCCACAGTGTCGATGGGTTTGGGTCCATTGATGGCAATTTATCAGGCGCGTTTTTTGAAATATTTAAACAATCGTGGTCTTGGAAATACAGCTGATCAAAGGGTTTGGGCATTTTGCGGTGATGGTGAGTTAGGTGAACCAGAGTCTTTGGGGGCTTTGAATATAGCTGCACGTGAGCAGCTCGATAATTTAACTTTCGTGATCGTATGTAATTTACAGCGTTTAGATGGTCCTGTTTGGGGTGATGGGCAAATCATTCAAGAATATGAAGGTGTTTTTCGTGGTGCCGGTTGGAATGTCATCAAAGTTATTTGGGGAAGCAACTGGGAAACATTATTTGCGAAAGATACCAATGGTTTGCTTCAGCAACGCATGAATGAATTAGTCGACGGTGAATATCAAAATTACAGTGCGAAAGATGGTGCTTATATGCGCGAACACTTTTTCGGAAAGAGTCCCGAATTGTTGGCGATGGTTGAGGATATGTCGGATCAAGATTTAAAATCGTTGACCGATGGTGGGCATGATCCACAAAAAGTATATGCGGCTTATGCAGCTGCCGTTAAACACACAGGCAAGCCAACCGTGATCCTTGCAAAAACAATAAAAGGGTATGGGATGGGTGCTAGCGGTGAAGCGCAAAACATCACGCATCAAACTAAAAAATTACATGCTGAAGATTTAAAAATATTTTGTGATCGTTTTTGTTTGCCATTTACTGAAAAAGATATCGAAAATCTTAATTACTGCAAACCTGAATCTGATACGCCTGAGATGAAATATCTTATGCAACAACGCGAGAAGTTGGGTGGTTTCTTGCCACATCGCCACAGTGATTGTGAAAAGTTAACGGTACCACCGTTAACTGCATTTCAAAATCAATTGGATGGAACGGGTGATCGCGAAGTGTCATCAACCATGTCTTTTGTCCGTATTTTATCGACCCTATTAAAGGATAAAAATATTAAAGAGCGTGTGGTACCTATTCTTGCTGATGAGTCTCGCACTTTTGGAATGGAAGGCCTTTTTCGTCAAATTGGTATTTATTCGTCTTATGGACAACGTTACGAGCCCGAAGATAAAAAAATGCTGATGTATTATCGTGAAGATAAAAAAGGTCAGTTATTGCAAGAAGGTATTTCCGAGCAAGGTGCGATGTCATCATGGATCGCAGCGGCAACTTCCTATGCTTCATGTGCTTTGCCGATGATTCCATTTTATATTTATTATTCTATGTTTGGATTTCAGCGTTTTGGTGATCTGGCATGGGCAGCGGGTGATATTCGTGCGCGTGGATTTATTATGGGCGGCACCGCAGGTCGGACCACACTGGCAGGTGAAGGTTTGCAGCATCAAGACGGCCATAACTTATTAATGTTTAGTATGGTACCAAATTGTATTTCATATGATCCGACTTTTGCTTATGAGCTGGCTGTGATTATTCAAGATGGTATGCGTCGTATGTACGACGTGCAGGAAGATATTTTTTACTACATTACCTTAATGAATGAAAATTACCAGCATCCGCCTATGCCTAAAGACGCTGAGGACGGCATCATAAAAGGCATGTATTGCTTTCGTGAAGCGAAGAAGCAATCAAAAGCGCATGTGCAACTTTTGGGGTCGGGTACGATTTTGCGTGAAGTGATTGCTGCTGCTGAATTGCTAGAAAAAGAATTTGATGTGATTGCAGATATTTGGAGTGTCACTAGCTTTAATGAATTACGAAAAGATATTGAGTCTATCGATCGTTATAATCGTTTGCATCCCGGTAAAAATAAAAGCAGTCATGTTGCAACGTGTTTAACTGGTCGTGAAGGGCCCGTTATCGCAGCAACTGATTATATGAAATTATTTGCTGAGCAGGTTCGACCTGCAATTTCATCGTCTTATCATGTTTTAGGTACAGATGGTTTTGGTCGTAGTGGAACACGTGTTGCTTTGCGCGATTTCTTTGAAGTCGATGCTAAGATGATTGCCTACACTGCTTTAAAGGCTTTGGCAGACGAAGGGAAATTTGATGCAAAAGCTTTACCAAAAGTCATGAAAAAATTAGGTATAGATGCGGATCGGCTTGATCCGATTACAATGTAAGTCGCGCTTGTCGCAAAAAAACAAAGGATAAAACCGTGGCAGAAAAAATTCTTGTCCCAGACATTGGCGATGCAGAAAACGTCGATGTGATTGAAGTTTTAGTTTCACCTGGCGATAGCATTGCCGCTGATGATTCTATTATTACCTTAGAAGGTGATAAGGCAACGATGGATGTGCCATCACCGAAGGCAGGTGTCGTCGAATCAGTTGATGTCAAAGTGGGTGATAAAGTTTCAGAAGGCAGTTTGATTTTACATTTAACGGTCAGTGATGAAGCAGCATCGCCTGATAAAACCAATGAGCAGCCGAAAAAAACAGCAGAAAAACCTGCCGTAGAAAAAGCACCATCAGCAACGCCGTCAACTTCTGTGACCATAGAAGATGATGGTGACGTACATGCGGGTCCTGGTGTGCGGCGTATTGCTTACGAATTTGGTATACCACTCAATAAAATTAAAGGCACGGGTGCGAAAGGCCGTATCCTTAAAGAAGACGTACAAGCTTATGTAAAACAACAACTGAAAATTGCAGAAACGGGTGGTGGTCTTTCAGTGTCACCTATGCCTAGCGTCGACTTCAGTAAGTTTGGGCCTGTAGAAACACAAGCGCTATCAAAAATTAATAAACTCAGTGGTGCAGCCATGCATCGCAATTGGGTGAGCATTCCACATGTTACGCAATTCGATGAAGCAGATATCACGGATCTTGAAGCCTATCGACAAGAGCAGAAAGCATCTGCAGCTGAGCAAGGCTTACGTCTGACGCCTCTTGTTTTTATTATGAAAGCCGTTGTTGCTGCATTACATGAATTTCCAAAATTCAACGCTTCACTTGATGCAAGCGGCGAGAATTTAATTTTGAAACAATATTTTCACATTGGTATTGCTGTGGATACGCCCAACGGCTTGGTGGTACCTGTGATTCGTGATGTTGATAAAAAAGGTGTTTTTGAAATTGCGAAGGAGCTCGGCGATATCAGCAAAAAAGCACGTGAGGTCGGCTTGGGCATGTCAGATATGAAAGGGGGTTGTTTTACCATTTCTAGTTTGGGTGGTATTGGTGGCACAGCCTTTACGCCAATTATTAATGCACCTGAAGTGGCTATTTTGGGTGTATCACGTTCACAGAAAAAACCGATTGTGCAAGCTGATGGAAATATTGAGCCGCGCTTAATGTTGCCGTTGAGTTTGTCTTACGATCATCGAGTGATAGATGGGGCAGAAGCTGCACGCTTTATTGTATTTTTATCGAGTCGGATGGCAGATATCCGAAATATACTTTTATAAGAGGTCATTATGAGTAATTCAGTTGAAACAGAAGTGGTTGTATTAGGAAGTGGTCCAGGTGGGTATTCTGCTGCATTTCGTGCATCTGATTTAGGTAAGCAAGTTACCTTAATTGAACGTTATCCTGTGATTGGTGGTGTTTGTTTGAATGTGGGCTGTATTCCTTCTAAAGCCTTATTACATATCGCCAAAGTGATTGATGAAGCCGATGAGATGGCAGCGCAGGGCGTTGATTTTGGAAAACCAAAAATTGATCTCGATAAAGTGCGTGGTTGGAAAGATAAAGTTGTTAAGCAATTAACGGGTGGTTTGTCGATGATGGCAAAGCAACGCAAAGTTAATATCGTGACAGGTTATGGAAAATTTATCAGCCCGAACGAAATTGAAGTCGATAATAACGGTGAAAAGACCGTTGTTAAATTTAACGAATGTATTATTGCTGCAGGTTCATTACCGGTTAAATTACCTTTTATTCCAGAAGATCCACGCGTCATGGATTCAACAGGCGCATTGGAATTAGAAGATGCTAACTGTGAAATGTTGGTGTTGGGTGGCGGTATTATTGGTCTTGAAATGGCAACGGTTTACCATGCACTCGGCGCTAAAATCAGCGTGGTTGAAATGATGGATCAATTGATGCCTGGTGCGGATAAAGATCTAGTGATGCCTCTACACAAACGTCTTGAAAAACGTTACGAAAAAATTATGTTAAAGACCAGCGTGACCGCTGTTGAAGCGAAAAAAGATGGTCTATGGGTGACATTTGACGGTGCCAATGTGCCGGATAAAAATCCAAAACGTTTCGATCGTATTTTAGTGTCAGTTGGGCGTCGTCCCAATGGCAAGTTAATTGATGCTGAAAAAGCCGGTGTGAATGTCGATGAGCGCGGCTTTATTTCTGTCGATAATCAGATGCGTACCAACGTTTCGAATATTTATGCCATTGGTGATATTGTTGGACAGCCCATGTTAGCGCACAAGGCGTCATCAGAAGGGCGCTTGGCAGCAGAGGTTATTGCCGGTAAAAAACATTTCTTTACACCCAAGTGTATTCCATCCGTTGCTTACACAGACCCCGAGGTGGCTTGGGTTGGTGTGACAGAGACACAAGCCAAAGCAGAAGGCATTAAATATGAAAAAGGTGTGTTCCCTTGGATGGCATCGGGTCGAGCACTATCCATGGGTCGCAGTGAAGGCATGACGAAAATGCTTTTTAATGAAAATGGTACAGTCATTGGTGGTGGTATTGTTGGTGTTAGTGCAGGTGATTTGATTTCTGAAATCGCGTTGGCGGTTGAGATGGCTTGTGATGCGGAAGATGTCGCTTTGACGATTCACCCACACCCAACCGTGTCTGAATCAGTGATGATGGCCACGGAAGTTTTTGAAGGGACTGTGACTGATTTGTATATCCCGAAAAAGAAAAAGTAAATCAGTCATCAGTCCGTTTTAGTCATACTTAAGCCCCGTTTCTGTATTTGCAGGCTCGGGGTTTTTAATTGGCTAATAATGAAAATGCGCTCTTGTACATACCCAAACGTCCACACGTTCGACTCCATGTTTTTTTAAGATATCTGTGACTGCCTGAATTGTATTTCCCGTTGTAGCGACATCATCAACGATGGCGATATGTTTAGCTTTAATTGCTTTGCGAATGTGAAAGGCATTTTTCAGGTTTCTATCGCGTGTAGGTTTATCCAGTTCCGATTGCGCTAGGGTATTTTTAATACGTTTAATGCTGTGATAATCAAGAGGAATCTTGAATGCACGGCTAATAGGCTTTGCGATTTCTAATGCTTGATTAAATCCGCGTTTGGTTATGCGCTTGGGATGCAATGGTACGGGAATGATTAAATCAGGGTGATTTGTAGGCTTTAATGTTTTTATTAATTTTTCTGCAAACAGTAGGCCGAGTATTTTTGAAAATTGCCACTGATCAAAAAATTTCATAGATGATACCCAGGCATTGATGGGTGTTTCATATTTAAAGGCAGTAAATACACGATCATAGTTGGGTGGTGATGTAATGCAGTGACCGCATATCGTTTGTTCTTTACTTTCAATGTGCTTCCCGCAATGGTGACAGGCTTGATGATTCCATGGGAGTTCATCTTTACACGCAGCACACAAAGGCAATACCTGATTTACTTTTGCTTGGCATAGCAGACATTGTGAAGGCAACACCTGATTTAATATCGTTTGCAGCATGAGGCATGCTGATAGATTGTCAGAAAAAAGGCAATACGGGATATTTTACTTTAGCGTTTTTTGGGTAACATACGATTAAGTGTGTTATCTGAGTGCCAAAAGTGAGGTGTTAAAGCAGCGAAGATATGTCCCGTCAACAGAACCCCCAAAGTCCATGCAAAAATAAGATGCGTCCAATTAAAAAAATTATGAATGGAATTACTTTTAGGAAACCACTCGAATGTAATCGTAAACCACCCAAAGAATGGGATGACGCGATGATGAGCGGCTGTCATGATAATGCCACTGAGCAACATGATAAAAATTGCAACGTATAAGAATTCATGGAAGAAATGAACGGCTTTTTTGTGTGAATTAGATAGCATGGTCGTAAAGTCGGGCTTTATATTGATACGTCGCCAAATCCAGCGAAAAAGAATAAAGATAAGTAGGATCAAGCCAATTGATTTATGAATCCCAATCAAGTCAGATCGCAGCACTTTATCAGTCACAAATGACATCACAGTTCCAAGCGTCAGCATGCCGATAATCAGCAACGCACCCACCCAATGCAACCATTTCGCTACACTGCCATAAGCTTCATTCGTATTCATCATTGGGGACGGCCCTCTCATATTCATAGTTGACTATGTAACTATATGAATTTATGGGCTCTAAATCTAGGTTGTTTTTGTTTTTTTCAGAGCTTAGCTATTAACTTTCTGCTAATGCGTGTTGCCTTGTAGTATTTATTTTCTGGTAAGTTGTAGGTCATGTGTTAAGCTCTGAAAAAAACGAAATCAACAGATTAGGTAGTCAACTATGAATATGAGAGGGCCGTCCCCAATGTCTTATGATGAGGCTGCGGTGTTGCAGCGTGAAGTTGCGGATCGTCTATTGGATCAGCTGGACTTTATGTTGATCGAGCCGAAGGTGATTTTGGATTGCGGAGCGCGGACGGGTTATTTGTCGAAAAAATTGGAAAAACGTTATCCGAATGCGCAAATTATTGCGTTGGATATTTCGACGCGGTTACAAGAATCAACGCTTAGATCAATCCGTCTTTGTTCGGGTTATGAATCACTGCCTTTGCAAAAACAATCAGTTGATATGATCGTATCGAATTGTGCGCTGCAGTGGACGTCTGATGTGTCACGTTGTTTTCGTGAATTTCAGCGTGTATTGAAGCCCGAAGGATTGATTCTATTTTCTATGTTTGGTCGAGATACGTTGAAAGAGCTCCGGGAGAGTTCTAACGTGACAGGCAAGCGACCCATAAATCCTTTCTTAGATATGCATGATGTGGGTGATTTGTTGTTGCAAAGTGGCTTTCAGGATCCCGTGATGAATATGGAAATGATTACGATGCACTATCAATCGGTTCAAACTTTATTTAAAGATTTAAAAATAACAGAAGAAGGCCATATTCAGGCGCATCGTTTGCCGGGTTTGATGGGGAAAAATCGCTGGAAAAATATGTTGAGCAACTACGAAAAATGTCGAGTTGATGATGCCTATCCCGCTTCTTTTGAAATTGTTTATGGACATGCATGGCAAGCTGATCAACCTGCATCTTCTTTTCAGAATGATGCAGGTGAGAGCTTAATATCTATCGATAGTATTCAAAAATAGTAATTATCAGGCAGGGGATGGAGCAGGGATCCGAGAGCTTGCTCCATCTCTTGTTGGAGTTTCAGGTGCTGTGTCAGGGATATTTTGTCCGAATAACCTAGTTGTTTCCCTTGTTGGATTATCACGTGGGGGAGTAGGCGTTTGATTAGGAGTCATACTTTCAGGGGCTGACACTGTTTGATGAGCTGCGCCAAGCTCTTCTAGTATCCCTAACTGCTTGCTCTGCATTAGAAGCTCGTCTTCTACGGAACGAAGTGCCTCCAATGAATTTTCATACCCCAATTTTTCTATTCTAGTCATGTCTTGAAATGACTCAAAATAAGATATGAACTCATTTAGTTTTATTCTGATACTAATCAATTTTTCTTTTTTGTCACGATCAGGGGTCGAGTCTGGGCTTAAAATTTGAAAGATTCTAGACAAGTTAACGTGTTTTTTTCTAGCGTTTTTCTCTCTGTCAGCTAGACTAGCAG
>Ga0316204_10006533_pt1 | contig 17859 bp, 13 predicted proteins | sample 6monrhotite_MG_2_FD_205661 | JGI IMG/M metagenome (GOLD analysis project Ga0316204, IMG submission 205661) | Microbial mat bacterial communities from mineral coupon in-situ incubated in ocean water Damariscotta River, Maine, United States -... | ecosystem: Environmental > Aquatic > Marine >... | reverse complement strand
GGTTTGTTGGGCTTGGCCAAATGGGTAAGCCCATGGCAGCGAACATTTCGTCCCACGCTCTGCCGCTCCATGTTTTCGATGTGGCGGGAACAAAGGAACGCGCACCCGCCAATGCCATTGCCGAAGTGTCATTGGCTGACGTCGCCTGCAAGGCGGAAACGATCTTCTTATCGCTTCCTGATGGCCCGATATCGACCGCTGTGGTTAAAGACATTTGCCTGACGAGCGGCCGGAAAACGTCGGTGATCATCGACCTGTCTACAATCGGTCCAGATGCGGCGCGGGAGGCGGGTGAGCTGTGCAAAGCTCAAGGCGTTACTTACGTTGATGCGCCAGTTAGTGGCGGTGCAGCGGGTGCAAAATCGGGCAGCATTACCATCATGTGGGCGGGTCCAGAACCCGAATTGGTGCGCCATCAAGACGTCCTGGATAGGTTTTCTAAATACCAGTTTCATGTCGGCGATCTGGCAGGTCAGGGTCAGGCGCTGAAGATTCTCAATAATTTTCTATCAGCCACCGCCATGGCGGCTACGACAGAGGCCATGCTTTTTGGCCTATCGCAGGGGCTTGAAATGAAGACCATGCTCGACGTCGTAAATGTTTCCACCGGGCAAAACACCGCCAGTCGTGACAAGTTTCCCGAACGTGTGTTAACGGGTACTTTCGATGCCGGATTTAAATCTGCGTTGCTGGCGAAAGATGTCAAACTGTATCTGGAGAACACCCGCAACGCCGAGACGCCAAATGACGTCGCTGGATTGATCAGCAAAATTTGGACGGCGTGTGACGAATCGCGGCCCGGATCCGATTTTACCCGCGTTTATGAGTTTATCCGCGACGGGAAATAAAATAGCTTGCCTGCCTAATACCCCTCATCGAGCAGTGGGAACGCGCTCAATACATGCGCCGGTGTTACCTCTGGTCCCGGATGCAGGTAGCTCATATCCAATTCATCCCAGGTTTCCACGCCCAACATCCCGAGACTGGCGATCGCTTCTTCCTCCAGGATTTCCAGCATGCGAACCAGTCCGTCTTCACCGCCGGCGGCGGCGGCTAGGCCCTGCAGACGACCAACACCAACACAATCGGCCCCAAGGATCATTGCCTTCACCAGATCGGCACCGCGCATGATACCGCCATCGAATAAGATTTTGGCTTTGTCGCCAACAGCCTTTTTAATTTCCGGCAGGACATCTGCCCCGCCACGCCCGTGGTCCAACTGCCGTCCACCGTGGTTGGAAACGTAGACGGCGTCGATACCGTGCTCGACACATTTGGTCGCATCTTCCGCGGTTGCGATGCCTTTGATGATGAGGGGAATGTCGTACTTATCTCGGATGCGTTTTATATCATCCCAATTAAAGCGCTTTTGCCACTCCTCACCCGTTGCCTGGGTTTGGCGCGATGTCGACAGGTAGCGCTTGGCAATATCACGCTCGCGGCGGCTGTAATAATCGAGATCAACCGTAAAACAGAATGCCACGTAACCCGCGGCGATTGCCCGGTCAATATGATCATCCACCCAATCTCCGTCGCCGCGTACATAGAGTTGATAAATTTTCGGGTAATCAACGCACTCTGCAACACCTTCGAGGTAAGGTTTGCAGACGGAACTCAGCATATGATAGCAGCCAAATCTGGCTGCCGCCTTGGTTGGAACAGCCCCCCCGCCTTCGACAAAATCCTGCACCGAGCCGATGGGCGCCATGATTACCGGCAACCTCAGCTTATTGCCGAACAATTCAACACTTGGGTCGACGTGCTCCACATCATTAAGGACCCGCGGGCGAAATGCCCAGTTGTCGAGGCTTTGCCGGTTTCGCTTCAGTGTGGTCTCCGTGTAGGCGCCACCAATCAAATAGTCCCAGGATTCAATCGGCAGCTTGTCTTTTGCTGCTTTGGCAAATTCCTGCATGGTTAAGATGTCAGATGCATTCGTCACTTAATCATTCCTCACTCATGGTCCGCTGCATCAAGGACGATGACGCAGTCCTGATCCGCATACAAATAGTCGCCGGTCACAAACCGGATGCCCCCAAAACTGACGTAATGCTGGCGAACCATGGCCGTCTCATGGCGCGGTGGCATGGCCGTCACGCCAAGGGTTTTTACGCCAAAATCAAGAACCTCAAATTCGTGACTGTCCCGAATGGCACCATTGAAGACGAGGCCTTCCCAGCCGAAATCAAAGGCTTCCTTGGCGATGTTTCCACCGCAAAGTGCTCGCCTAAAAGAACCACGTCCATCGACAACCAGAACCTTACCGGCACCCCCTTCCGCCAAAACGGCGCGAAGCCCTGAGTTGTCCTCATAGGTTGAGAGGCAGACGACTTCACCGTGAAAATGATTGCGGCCTCCGACATCTTTAAACTGAATTTCACATATGCGCGCATCATCACGATGATCGTCGCAAATATCCGCTGTTCGAATAATAACATCTTCACGTGCCATATTTTTTTCCTTCCTGTTGTGGCGTGACATTAAGCAGTCTGGTTGGGAAGTTCAATTCCTGTAAACCAGACTTTAGAGCGATCACACTCTAGCACGGTCCAATATCTGCAGAGATATTGACCAAGCCAATCCCGATCCAGCTCCCGCCGCTGCAGGGAGATGGTACTCCTTGCAGCGGTTTATCTTCGCAGATAAACCGCAATAATCATAAGACAAGCATTTCCGGCGATTTTTGAATCGCCTGAAATGCCCTAACTCATTGATTTTACCGCAAAGCCACGTTCGCGAATGAACCTATTCGCTCCGGGTTTGCTTTAGCTTGGACCAGCTTCCTGACTTTCGAAAAACATCGGGACAACGGGGGACAATGGAGCGGCGAAGATGCAGTGTGCGAACGCGTAGGCTCCCTGTTCATTGTATGGAAACATTTACAAGATTATGTCACGAGATTTTAGACACCGATTTTCCGATTCCTTCGCGGAACACAAAAACCAACAATCCCGTACCTGCCAACACGACCAGCGCTGTCACCATCCATCCGGCCGCATAACCGCCGGACCAGTCGACGGCCATGCCAAATACGGGAGGCCCAAGCATACCGCCAATATGGACCCCTGTCATATGGTAGCCCATGGCCGATCCAGCCAACTCGGGTTCAACCATTTCAGCCGATATTGCCTGAGCCACAGGCGCGAATGACGCAATGGTGACCCCCAGCAAGCCAATCAAACCCAGGCCGTACCACAGGCCCCATCCCGGCCCGACAAACACCATCAGCCCAAGAAAAACACCGGCGGCAGCGCTGATCCAAGCCATCAGAACTTTTCTACGACCCAGAAACCATTTATCGCCAACGGCTCCCCAGGCAATCCGCGCGAAAGCGCTGGTTGTTTGTGCCAGCCCCATCGCGAACCCAGCCATGGGTTGACTGGCACCCGCGACGTCTCGCAGAAACAGCGTTAAAAAAGCAAAGAAATTGATTTGCCCCATATTTATCATGCCGCTGAGACCTGTGTAGACATTTACGTTCCGGTTTTTCATTACCGTTTTAATGTTTGCCAGAAATCCCCCTCGGTTTGTTGTTCTGGGCGGATCGAATTTCAACAGATATACGCAACCTATTCCATTGAGAAGAATGACAGCTGCGATTCCCCACATCATAAATTGCCAGTTAACGAGCCCAGCCAGCGCACCGTTGCCTGCGGCAAAGATACCGCCCAAGGGAACGCCAAACTGTTTGATGCCCATGGCCATTCCGCGGCGTTCAGGCGGAAACCATGCCAAAACACCACGCCCTGTCGACGGATTGACCATCGAATATCCAATACCCATCAAAAACAACGCCACGAGGCAAAGCTCATAGGACCTGGCGACACCCAGCAACAGGGCACTGAAAAGCATGAGCGCGTGTGAGAAAATGAGGGTGCGTCCAACGCCAAAGCGGTCAACAAATCCACCACCCGGGATCGACCAAATTGCCTGGGCCGCATAGTAGGCCGTGACAAAGAACCCGAACTGAGTTGCACTCAGCGACAAGTCCTCTCTGATAACGGGCGCAATCGCCAATACGGTCACAATGTTCAAGGTGCCGACGACATGGCTCGAAACCAGCAGGCTGAGCCGATAGGTGACGCGGTCAGTTACTTCGCCCATTTTCAGTTTTGGTCCATGGGGGCTCCATCCATCCCGCCCCAGGATTGCCCAAGGTGGCGCAACACGGTAGGTGCGATATCAACCGCGGATGTTTCGTCACGATAAATTGAGTTGGCACTAAATCCACCACCGACCGCGAGCAGGAATGGGTTTTGTTCGAATGGCCCCAAACCGCCGTGTTGGCCACAGCCCAAATTCGTGTCTTTATGAAGTGGGTCCTGAACCGCGATACTGATCCCCGGAATGCCATACGCGTTGGCATCATCACTGCGTTTGGTGGTGACCGCAACTGCCAAGGCCGTATCTGTACGGTGGCCCAACCGGCGCAGGTTCTCGCCTGCGAACACCTGATCAATATCGTCGAGCCCCCAGAGAAAGGGAAGGAGTTCTGGCAGTCGGGGCCTCGCCTCTTCCGAAAGATATATATTTGCGCTTAATCCATTTGACGCGACCACCACATCTCGGGTGTCAGGTCCGTCCTTCAATCCTGCCTCGACAAGCAGATCGTTCAGTGCAAGGACCGATCCGACGGTTTCGTGTCCATGGTCAGACCCAATGAGCAACAAGATATCTTCACCGTTTGCGTTTAAATCCTGAACACGATCAAAGACCATACCGGCGCATTGATCGGCGACCGCGAGGGCATCGAGATGCTCAGGTGATCCGAGTTGGGTGGCATGTTGGGTGTGATCAGGATCGCAAATCCAAAGTACTGAATAGGCAGGTTCATATTCACCAAGCGCTTCCTTGCAAAAGCGCTTTGTCAATTCCAGATCGCCCTCTTTATCGTGACTTATAACTTGGTGTCGGTGATCTGTGATCGGCGTCAACCCTGGGCCAAATGAGCCGGAACGATGAAAGACATAACCGTATCCATCGGGGTCATGAAAATAGGCAGCTCCTGGTGATACGTTGGAATAAATCATCCCTCCACCGAAGTCTTTCAAACGCTCTGAAAGTGTTGGCACACGAAGGGTTTCCCCCGTTACGGCTCGGAGTTTATCGCGAAACTCAGCGGGCCCAACGGAATAAGCTTGCAACCCATTGCCATCATCCAGGGCCACACAATTACCCTCCAAACCATGTTTGGCTGGTCGACAACCGGTCGCTATGGACGCCGCGGTGGTTCGTGTGGTTGACGGGAAGACGCTCCTGTGGCTAACGAATTTACGGGCATAGGGCTCAACCCGGCACAAATTGGGTGTCCACGCCGGTTGAACCATATCAGCCCGCGTCCCATCACATATGACCAATACAACGCGTTTCAATTTGATGTCTCCCTTTGTTTCGTTCGAACAAGCCCGTCGAGCGCGACAACACCCTGCCCTTCTGGTTTTACGAGCAACGGATTAATTTCCGCCTCCTCAATCTGGTCTCCGCCACTGATGGCCAAGCGGGACATATTGACAATGGCATCAGCCAGCGCAGTTACATCACCTCTGGGCAGGCCCCTAAATCCTTCGAGTACAACAAGCCCATTAACCTGGCGAATGAGCTCGTGCGCCTGCGTTTTATCAAGCGGTGCAACGGCAATTGCCACGTCGTCGAGGGCCTCAGCCAACACACCGCCAGACCCCAAAATGACCACCGGCCCCACTTCCGGGTCCCGCTTATAACCCAACAAAATTTCAGCCACACCGGTCTCCATACTTTGGATGAGGAACCGATCAACCCGTGTGCCGGGTTGCTTTTTTTCAACAGCGGTTCGGATATCGATTAAGGCCGTCTCCAGTTCCGCCCTACTGGAAATACCAAGGCTCACGCCACCCAATTCTGATTTATGGGCAATGCCGTCATTTAACACTTTGGCAACCACGGGAAACGAATGGCTTGGATCCAGCTCACCAGCATCTCTGATCGCGGTGGACGCGACCACATTGACACCGAGAGATCGAAATAATTCCAGTGCTTCGTGTTCGTTGTAGGTTTCTCTTACCAGGATTTTAGAAGCTGCCGCCACTGTTACCGTGCTGGGTGGGGCCCAGGCAAGTGCAGCTGACAATGCATCTGCACAGGCTTCGGGCGTGCGGAAGGCTGCAATGCCCGCTTGGTTTAATTGTGCAAGGGAGTCATCTGCCTGCGGGGCGATGAAGACGGCGAGAAATTTATTTGATGCAACCGCCTCAATAATTGGAGCAACAGCCAACTGCGGATGAAATTGGCCAGATGAGCCTACGACACAAACAACCGCATCGCAGCGATCATCAACCAACAATTCATCCAGGGCCGCTCCATAAACCCCGTCTCGCGTCCCGGCCATGGTTAAGTCGATCAAGGGTCCTGCACCAATTTCAACATTTAACCCACGCAGCCGTGCGCGCAATGGCTCCGAAGGCCCTATCAATTCCAGGCCTTTTTCGCCAAGCCGGTCGGCGACCATTGCGGCACCACCGCCCGTGGTTGTCACGACACTCACCCGGTTTCCCGGTGCCGGTCGACGGTTGCGAACCAGCGGCGAAATTTCCAGCAACGATTCAAGCATATCAACACGGACTATTCCGTGCCGCTCAAAAAACGCGTCGGTTGTTCGGGCAGAACTTGCCAGAGCCCCGGAATGAGAAACCGCAAGCCGACGGCCGGCCTCCGATTTTCCCAGTTTATAGACGATCACGGGTTTTTGGTTTTGCTGTGCCCTTCTGGCAGCATCGGCCAGCATTTCGGGATTACGAATGCCTTCTAAAAACAGCACAATGGAATCCGTTTCTGGATCATCAGCCAGCATCCGCGTCAGTTCACCGACACCCAGATCACATTCGTTGCCGACCGAGACAAGTTTGGAAAAACCAATACCACGCGCAGCACCGCGCGAAAGCAGCGTACCTAAAACAGTTCCACTTTGCGAAATCACGCCGGTTCGACCGGTTGTCAGGTCAGGCATTTCGAGAACCGCGTTAACCGACAGGGCCATACCGTTCGCGGTATTGATGACCCCCATGCTGTTGGGCCCCAGGATCCGAATGCCATGCTGGACCGCCAGGTTTACAATTCTTTGCTGCAGCCGCTCACCTGTGTCCCCGGATTCAGCAAAACCATCAGAGTAAATTGAGGCAACCTGTACCCCGCTCTCCGCACACTCAACAATCAGATCAGCTATGGTATCCGCCGGAGTCATTATAAACGCATGATCGACCGGTTCCGGTATCTCAGATAACGACTTATAAGCGGCTGTTCCCTGCACCTCGTCCCTGAATGGGTTTACCGGGTATACGGAGCCTACATAACCGTGTTGTGATAAAAACCGTTGTGGCCGTCCTGCATTTTTGTTGGGGTCCGCCGACGCACCAACCAAGGCAATCGATCGCGGTGCGAAAAGGGCGCTGGAAACACTCATTTTTAAGGCCGTTGCGAGAAGCGCCGCTCGAATATATTTTCGGCTATTCTATTTTTCATCATTTCCAACGACCCCCCGGCAATCATCCATCCACGGGTACGCCTGAAGCAATACTCAATTAAATTATCCTGACTGTAGCCAGCAGCGCCAAATATCTGCATCGCTTCATTGGCGGCATTGAACCCGGCGCAATTGCAAGCGAGTTTGGCGATGGCTGTCTCTTCTGCCGAAGGGAACCCGTTATCGGCGTTTATCGCGGCTCGGTAGAGCAACAAGCGCGCGGCCTCTAGCTCGACTTTCATATCAGCAAATTTCCATTGCAGGCCCTGAAACTCACAAATTGGTCGGCCAAATTGTTTACGTTCGAGCGCATGGTCTCTGGCTAAATCAAAGGCAAATCGGCCCAATGCGAGGGCACGGGCCGAATTCCCCAAACGTTCCACGTTAAAACCCGCGATCTGTTTCTTAAACCCACCCTCACCCAGTACAACATTTTGCTCTGGCACAAACACATCATGCAAATAAAGCTGCGACCACGTTTCGCCGCCAAGACTTTGAACGGGTTTACCCAACGAAACACCGTCGGATTTGCGATCAACCAGTACGGAGCCAATACCCTGGGTTCCAGGACCAAAGCGCACATAAGCCAGGATCATGGCGGCATCGCTCATGTGCGAAGTAAAGACTTTGGTCCCATTCAACCGAAATCCGCCATCCACTGGCTCCGCTGTCGTCTTTAGCTCGGTAACCGCTGAACCCGCTTCCGGCTCTGTCATACCGATCGCGATGACTGCATCGCCAGACAGAAGTTGTGAAAGGTAAGTTTGTTTTTGCTGATCACTACCAAATTCCGCCAACACCCTGATGGCACCAAAATTACCCGCCTGGATAACGTCGGCGCTGCGCGGACAGACAGCGGCGATTTCTTCTATGGCTAAAATGGCATCGAACAATCGCCCACCAATACCGCCCGCATCCTCGGGTATTGTTATCCCCAACAAACCCTGTTCAGCCATCAACCGGGCGACATCTTTCGGGTAACTCCGAGCATGCGCACGTTCCAATGCGCCTTCAGCCAAATTCCGCAGCGCAAATCCGCGTACTGCATCGGCAAACTGGAGGTCTTGTTCAGATCTTCGAAATTCCATGTATTGGGGTGCCTTGAAAGTGAAATGTGAGGACGTTTTAATTAAATCTGAGTTTACAGATTTAGGCTAGGCTTCCTCGACCTTGGCTGCAAAAATATATCCGGCATTCCGAACCGTTTTGATAAACTTCGGATTTTGCGGATCGGGTTCGATTTTTTTTCGTAACCGTGCAATCTGTACGTCGACACTTCGGTCGAAGGCAGGTGTGTCCAGTTCGTGCGTATAGTCAAGAAGTTGATCCCGGCTCAAAACTCGATTGGGATGAACTGCAAATGCCTTGAGTAGATTAAACTCGCCACTCGACATGCTTACCGGCTCACCAGATGGCGATGTCAGGGTTCGAACAAGTACGTCAAGCCTCCAGCCTTCGAAAACCAGGCTTGACAACTGATTGTCACCGGCCTCCCTCGACGCTTTTTTTCGTCTCAGTACACTTCTGACCCGCGCCAGCAATTCACGGGGTTCGAACGGCTTGCCCATGTAATCATCCGCGCCGATTTCCAGGCCGATGATTTTTTCCGTGGTCTCGCCCCGGCCACTCAAAATAACGACGCTGGTACTTGTTCGTTCCTTCAACGTGCGCGTAAGTGTCAGCCCGTCAACGTCAGGCAGCCCCAAATCAAGAACAACCAAGTCAATGGCATGTTCACGCACATGCTCCAAGACCTTGGCACCGCTCGTCAGAATGGACACGTTATAGCCTGCGTCTGTTAAGACCATGTCAACGATGTCACAAATATCTGGCTCATCGTCAACAATCAGGATGTTTTTTTGATTACTCATACCTGCGCTAATCCCAAATTGCTGACATGTTTCGTGCCGCAGCATAAGTAGGATCATAAGATATACGCCACATACAATCAAATGATGAACCTGATTATTTAGCCTTGTTTTCAACAAGATGCATAAACCGTTATTCTCGAAAACAAGGTCGAAGATTGAAACCACTCACTGTTCGCAAGGAAGGACGCCAACAGGCTCCGGATGCTGAATTGGTTCGCTATAAATCTGTTCTTTTGTTAGCCTGTAAGGATGCGATCAGAGACTAGGTATCAGAGAGCTTCCAGAACCCAATGACACGACCTGAATTTAGAATGAGGTTTCTTTTCCAGGGCGTCGGTATTGGCCGCCAGTTGATGATCTATGTGATTATCTTTAGCGGATTTGTCACGCTGATCACAACCGCAGTTCATTTTTATTTCGATTACCAATCCGAGATGAAACAGCTGGATCGCCGGTTCGCACAAATCGAGAAATCGTATGCGGACAGCATCGAAGGTGCCCTCTGGCGGCTTGATGACGAACAGGTAAGCAGTCTCGTAACCGGCATCCTCAGGCTACGTGATTTCGTGCACATCGATATTGTTCAAGATGGGATCACCCAACTGGAAGTGGGTAAAGTGGAACCGAGGTCCTATGTGAGAAGGAGTTTCGATCTCAGTTTCGATCAAAGTGGCAACTCGGTGGAATTGGGAACCCTCTATGTGACAGCGTCTCTTGACGACATCCATAAACGATTGCTGGAACGCGTTGGCGTTATTCTCATCAACAATGCCGTCATCGTTTTTTCCGTCGCCATTTTTATTTTCTTCTTTGTCCAAAAAGCCATCTCCAAAAACCTCACCCAAATCTCAAAGTACGCAAAAAAAATAGACCAGGCCGCTATCCAAGCTCCGCTGATTTTACCGGGTCGTCATTCGTCACTTGAGCGTCAGGACGAACTTGACGAAGTCGTCGCATCTATAAACGAAATGCGAGAAAATTTGCACAGCGGATACCTCGCGCTCATCACCAGCGAAAACCGTCTCAAGGATTTTGCGGAAGCCGCGTCCGACTGGTTGTGGGAAATGGACGCGCAGCTCAATTACTCAAGTGTGTCCGGCCGGTTTTTTGAAATCTCCGACTATGCCCCTGAGGACGTCATCGGGCATCCACACGATGTCCTTTATGAGGGCCCGGCAGAGAGCCTGGACTGGCAGGAGTACTTGTCATATCTGCAGTCCAGAAAACCGTTTCGCGACGTCACATTGGGTCTGTCACGCAAGAACGGAGAGAAAAACTGGCTAAGAATCAGCGGCCAGCCCGTATTCGACCAGATGCATACGTTCCAAGGTTATCGGGGAACCGGGACGGATATCACCAACGAGGTCCGGGCCAGGGAAGAAGCTGTAGAGACGACGCTCAGGTTTCTCGATGCCATTGAAAATGTCTCCGATGGGATTGCATTTTGGGACTCCCATGATCGTTTTGTCTTATGTAACCGAATTTTTCGCACGCAGGCGGGAGATGCAGCAGATCGGCTGGTGCGCGGCACCAGCTACGAAGCCTATATGAAGGCTTTGCTCGATACCGGGGTGATCAATAAACCAACGGGAGAAAGAGATAAGTGGCTCAAACAGCAGATCAGTGAGCGCCAAATACAAACCCATCCGATTGAGGTCTATCGGGACGGAAAGTGGTTACTCATTCGCGATGGGCGCTCCGCAGATGGCAGCACTGTGAGCGTTGTAACGGACATCACGGAAATAAAACGACACGAACAGCAGCTACAACGGGTCACGGATGCCGTGCCAATTTTACTCGCATACGTGGATGAAGAGTTACGTTATCAATTAATCAACAAAGAATATGAGGACTGGTTTAACGTTTCGCGCCAGGAGTTCCAGGGGTCTAAAATGGAAGACTCGTTGAATTCAAAATCTTTTGAGGAAATTAGACCGCATATCGATGCGGCCATGGCCGGACAATTTACCAGATTCCAGATTTGCCTGCCATTTCCCCAAGATAAGGTCCATGCAAAGTCCAATGAACGGCACGTGGAAATCAGTTTTACGCCAAACTTCGACAGACAGACCCGGGTCGTCGGGTTTTTTGTTGCAGCCATTGACGTAACAGAACGCATTGAAGCAGAAGATGAAGCCCGCAAGGGCGAGCAAGCTCTGAACGAACAAACCCAAATATTACGTGCGTCGTTTGACGCCATGGCGCAGGGCATCAGTATTTGGGACGAACATAAAACCCTAACGATCTGGAACCAGACGTTCGAACAGTTTATGCGTCTGCCAGAGGGTATACTTAAACGTGGCATGCCACTGCATCAGGTGGTTCTTGAAGCCACTTCTCTTAACCAATTCAAGCCGGGCAGTGCGGAAAACCTCGGACGCGAATGGGTCGATGATCCGGAAGATGGCAGCAAATCGGACACCACAAGTATCGAATATGCTGATGGACAGTTGTTGGTAAGGCAACGCCACGGAACCCCGGATGGCGGGTTTATCTCCATGCTCACAGACATAACGGAGCAAACACGCGCTCACGAACAGCTCCAGCATACGCAAAAAATTGACGCCATAGGCCAACTGACAGGAGGCATAGCTCATGACTTCAACAACTTGCTGGCAATCATCATTGGCAGCCTCAATCTTCTGGAAGACCAGGTTGTCGATGAGCGCCCAAAAAAACTTGTTGGTTCGGCTTTGCGGGCATCTCGCCGTGGTGCCGAATTAACTCAGCGGCTGCTGGCATTTGGGCGCCGACAGGCGCTAATGACGGAACTGTCGAATGCGAATGATCTTGTTGAAGGCATGTTTGAACTTTTGACTCGAGCGCTCGGTGTCGAAATCGAAATCAAGTCGAAACTGGGTGCAGATTTGTGGCCAATGGAGGTCGATCGTGGGCAGTTGGAAAATGCACTCCTGAATTTGGCTATTAATGCCCGCGATGCGATGCCGGACGGCGGCTCAATGACGATTGAAACAGCAAATGTCCTACTCGGATCAGACTACGCCAATCAGCACTCCGACGTGGAACCTGGCGCCTATGTGATGATCGCTGTAACCGACACGGGAGATGGCATGTCGTCGGAAATCGCCGAAAGAGCCATTGACCCTTTTTTCACAACAAAAAAAGCCGGCGCGGGTAGCGGTCTTGGACTCAGCATGATCTATGGTTTTGCAAACCAGTCTGGGGGCCACCTGAACATCTATAGTGAGCTTGGGCACGGCACGATTATCCGCATCTATTTGCCCGCAAAAGAAGGCATGGTTCAACCGAGTGATATTCCCGTTGCGCAGCTTGAGTATAAAAGCAGCGGAGAGCATATTTTGGTTATCGAAGACGACGACGATGTTCGTTTAACGACGGTGAATATTCTTGCCGATCTGGGCTACACCGTCACAGAAGCATCTAACGACACCGAAGCATTTGCCGCCGTAGATGCAAACAATCGGTTCGATCTGGTGTTTTCCGATGTCTTCTTGCAAGGCTCAAAGAATGGCCCCGATATTGTGCATGCAATTAGGGCCCGAAACCCAAATATGAAGATTCTTTTTACTTCGGGTTATACAGCTGACCAATTTGAAAATTATGATTTCCATGAAGAAGGTATGGCGTTCATACCCAAACCCTTCGAAGCGTTGACCCTGTCCAAGAAGCTTAGAGAAATACTGAACGAGCCGTCTTCAACGGGCGTTTAACTGGCCACAAACGCCACTGATGTCTTGGCTCGAGGGGCGTGACGTTATAAATAATGCGCAGCGATATTGTTGACACCTTTCCCAATGGAGCATCCATAAGATGGCCGATTTCGAACATATTCTCACAGAGGCTCAAGACCGCGTAGGCATAATTACCTTAAATCGGCCCGATGCGCTAAATGCCTTGTGTCACCAACTCATGACAGAGATGTACGCGGCGCTTGATGCGTTTGAAGCCGACGATGCCATTGGGTGTATTTTACTCACAGGTTCTGAAAAAGCTTTCGCTGCCGGCGCTGATATTAAAGAAATGCAGTCGAAGTCCTACATGGACGCCTATAAGAGTGATTTTATATCGGGAACCTGGGAACGCCTGTCAACTTGCCGGAAACCTGTTGTTGCAGCGGTTGCTGGATACGCCTTGGGTGGTGGATGTGAAGTTGCCATGATGTGCGATTTTATCATCGCCGCGGAAAACGCAAAATTTGGCCAGCCAGAAATCACACTCGGAATCATCCCAGGTGCGGGTGGCACCCAGCGCCTGACCCGCCTTGTTGGCAAAGCAAAGGCCATGGATTTATGTCTGACCGGACGCATGATGGATGCCGAAGAAGCTGAACGGTCTGGGCTGGTTTCGCGGGTTGTACCGCTGGAGCAATTAATGGAAGAAGCGCTCAAAACGGCCAGCAAAATTGCAAGCATGTCACTCCCCGCCGCCATGATGGCAAAAGAGGCCGTTGACCAGGCTTTAGAGATGACACTGGATCAAGGAATCTTGTTTGAGCGTCGCGTATTTCATGCCGCGTTTGCAACTGAAGACCAGAAAGAAGGAATGGCAGCCTTCGTTGAAAAACGAGCTGCTGAATGGAAACACCGCTGAAATAAAATAATAGAAAATCATCTATGCCCTCCGCAACCAAAAGCGTGAGAGATGAGGAAGGTGTTCTGAAATGTTCAGTGTATGGTATCCGAGCATATCTCCAGGTTATAAATGACGTTGTGTTTGATTAGAGCAAAACCGGAGCGAATAGGTTCATTCGCGAACGTGGCTTTGCGGCAAAATCAATAAGTTAGGGCATTTCAGGCGATTCAAAAATCGCTAGAAATGCTTGTCTTATGATTATTGCGGTTTATCTGCGAAGATAAACCGCTGCAAGGAGTACCAGCTCCCTGCAGCGGCGGGAGATGGATCGGGAATGGCTTGGTCAATATCTTTGCGGATATTGGACCGTGTTAGAGTGTGATCGCTCCCGTCTTTTCCATGAGGCCTGAACGGATACACGGGCTTTTGGCCCGTATGACAAGCATAGGACATGAGAAAAGATGACACAGTATACAATCGGAGTCGATATTTCTAAAGCCCATCTTGATGCGCATCGTTTTCCTGATGGGCTTGCCCGGCAATTCACGAATGATCGCAGTGGTTTTAACGCCATGGTCAAATGGCTCAGCAAGCTTGATATTGAGCGAATTGTTTATGAACCGACCGGGGCCTATCATCGCTGTTTTGAAGACGCCCTTGCTCAAGCCGATTTACCTTTGGCAAAGGTCAACCCGTTACAGGCACGTCGGTTTGCCCAGGCGCGGGGGACGAGAGCGAAAACGGATGAGGTCGATGCGGAGGTCCTGGCTCATATGGGCGTCGCGTTGCAACCTCGTATCTGTGCAGTTCCATCGAAAACATCACGTGATCTCAAAGAGTTACAGATTACAAGACAAGCTCTGATCAAGGAGAGAACGGCTGCGAAGAACCGCAGTAAATCTCTACAGGTACCGATGTTGATAAAACAAAACAGTGCGCAGCTAAGCCAGATCGCAAAAAATTTAAAAGCCATTGAACAGGCCATGCTGGCGCTTATCAATGAACACAAAAAGACCGCACAAGCCTTCGTAATCTTGTGCTCTATTCCCGGTATCTCAAAAATCACAGCAGCGTCGCTCCTCGTCGAAATACCAGAGCTCGGAACCCTCGAACAAAAGGCCGTTGCTTCTCTCGCTGGTCTGGCACCTTTCGCCAGAGAATCTGGTAAGTTCAAAGGCAAGAGGTTCATCGGTGCAGGCCGAAAATTCCTCCGAGATGCCCTCTATATGCCGGCCCTCGTGGCTTGCAAGTTTAATCCCGATATGAAGGTCGTCTACGAAAGGCTCAAAGCAAACGGCAAACCCCCAAAAGTCGCCATAACAGCCGTCATGCGAAAACTCATCATTCTCGCAAACACCCTGATTAAAGATAACAGGGAATGGGTTCAAATAAGACCTTGATCAAGACGGATACTCTAAAGTGACACGAAACGAACATCGGCCCGGGTTTTCGCGACGGCCACCACTTGAGGAGATTGCCCCATTTCTGATTTTTCCAAAGCGAGCATGGTCAATCTTATTGTTCACCAACTCAAACAGACCAACCCGGAGCTGATGCCAACGGATGGGGGTGCCGTTGACGCGATTCGACAGGCGCGTGTTCCAGCGGCGCATAAGCGCGATATTCTCGATTTGGTTTGGCGCGAAGCAGGTCCGGAACCGCTGCTGTTGATCGGACAGGGAATCCGGAGCGCTCGGTATGACCCGATATGGCATGTCGCCGTCCGCTCGGCGAGTCCGGCATTATTGTTCGACAAATGGCGACGATTTGAGTTGTTTGCCCATTCGCGAAATCGATTGGGGATCGACCAGACCCACGAAAACCGTGCTTCCTTCCAGAGACACACCGTGGATGGTGGAACACCAACCACGCCAGAAAACCTTCTCATATGCGGCATGATTATCGCCCTTCTGGAAGAAATCGGTTGCCTGGGTCTTCGCTGCGAGATGCCCCTTGCTGATGGCACTGCATTTCCTATCCGCGAGGACGGCGATTTCTCTGTTCCGGATGACCCCAACACGTTGATGACTGCCGCATGGACGATCGAGTGGCAGGCGTTTTCTTCCCATGTAGAAAACCTGACATCGGAAGCGGAGCCCCCGGAATTACCATTACCGCGGTCGTGTAATTCGACCCTAAGGGCTTTGATCGAGACCGTGGTTCGTATCTTGATGCGCGATATCGCGCGCCAGTGGAAAATCAGCGAGTTGGCGCGCGAGGCGGGCTTGTCAAGGCGGTCCCTTCAACGGAGATTGGGCGACGCCGAACTCAGCTTCTCGCGCCTCGTCCGCCTGGTTCGTATCCATGAAGCGTGCCGCCTTCTAAAAGATGGCGATACCTCGATTACAACGATTGGCTTTTGTGCCGGGTTTTCGGATAGCGCACATTTTAGCCGCGACTTCCGTGCCAGCATGGGTATGAGTCCATCCGAATATCGCACGGCGATTCTGAGCGACTAGACCAATTACTTGCGGCGTTGGTTCTGCAACCGTGTTCCACGCTTGTAGATGCCGAAGAATGCGGTGAGCGCCAAAATGCAGCAACCGTCTCGCCAGCGCGTGTCCTATCCAAATTTGGCACGAACATCAAAGTATTGCCAACGCTTCCCGGCTTATTGTGCTCATCAGATCAACCCATGTTTTTACGATTAAAGGAAATATCTGATTATGCGAGTATCAACTGTTGCCGCCTTTGTTTTGCTTATCATTCTGCCCAACGTATCGTTTGCCGAGCCGAGTAACGTTCAGGGGTTCATCGCCATCGGCCCGGCCGTTGCCCCAGATTTTGAGGGCTCGGAAGATTACAAGATTGCCCCGCTCGTGGTCGGACGGGTGCAACGACAAGAATACTACCTTGAAATACAGGGAACCCGAGCCAGAGCGAATCTCCTTCCACAAAGTTTCTTTTCAATGAACGACTCGTTGAAACTCGAAGCTGGTCCGACCTTCGGTTACCGATTTGAACGGAGCGACGTAGAGAACGTGCGCGTCGGCAGTTTGAGAGATGTAGACGCCGCTATTGAACTGGGTGGTTTTGTCGCACTTCAGGCAACGGGTGTGTTTAGTGAGCGCGATGCTCTGATCGGTCGTGTCGAGGCTGTCGGAGATGTATCCGACGCACATGACGGTCATTTGGTGACTCTGCGTGGGTCGTACGCCGCACCGATTGGCCAGGACTGGCGGATTGGTTTTGGTGTAGATTCCACTTACACCTCAGACGAGTACGCCGATACGTATTTCAGTATCGATACCGACAACGCTGCCCGGAGCGGGCTTGGCGCTTTTGACGCCGGCGGCGGCTTCAAGGACATTGGGGTCGATCTTTCCCTTCAGTACAGCGTGACAGAACGTTGGGGCGTTATGACCATTTTACGAGCCTCACGCTTGCTCGGCGACGCCGCCGACAACCCCATCGTTGACGGCGAGGGCTCGGCAAATCAGATATTCGGCGGGATTGCCGTGAGTCATCGCTTTTGAGGTGAGAATAAGGAACAAGGAGGTAGCAGTAGCACAGATGGTGGCCTAACTGTTTAACTCCTTTTTCCACATCCCCGAATTGCGCGCAACATGAACCCGCGTATTGTCCGGTTAACTAGGGACTTTGACAACGGGTTTATTCGGTACGCGATGTTGCTAAATGGAGGCATCCGCACGTACGCGCTCTACACATGGAAGGCGCTATTTTCGAAGCCGGGCGAGGTCCGTGATGACGAGGCAACGCTTGTATCGGAACTGCGGCGTGTGAAGCACGAATTGACGCAGGTGACGGAGGAGAGCAATGTACTATAAATAGCGGCGGCGTACTTCGCCAGAAGACCCTGGCGAGGTACGCGTTTATCGAAGGCCGTCGTGGTGAGTTTTCCGTCCGACCGACGTGCCGTATCACGCAGGAGCATTTCAGCGGTTTCTATGCTTGGTGCAAAAAAACCATTAAGCCGTC
>Ga0316204_10006532_pt1 | contig 17859 bp, 16 predicted proteins | sample 6monrhotite_MG_2_FD_205661 | JGI IMG/M metagenome (GOLD analysis project Ga0316204, IMG submission 205661) | Microbial mat bacterial communities from mineral coupon in-situ incubated in ocean water Damariscotta River, Maine, United States -... | ecosystem: Environmental > Aquatic > Marine >... | reverse complement strand
TCCAGTCGATTGCCTCCGCCGCCGCCATCCAGAACCCGTCCGGGTCCTGTTTCGCCTGGCGGTATTGCTCGTGATAGCCCATGGTATCCCTCCCCGATGCGATTGCTGTCCCTGTTAGGCAGCCGCCCGCCATGCGGCAAGCTGCAACACGGAAATCGGGACAGAATGGCGCAATTTATTTGCAGAAATCCGCCGATATCGTTTGCAAATTTTGCAAATCAGACGAGATTCCATCGCCAAGCTGAATATATCACCCGAGTTTGCAAATCCCGGCAATGTTCGCCTGCAAACCCAACGAATCCTCCGGCAACCCTGGATCAACTGTAGTGATGCACCGGCGTGCCCGCCAGCGCCGTCATGTTCAACAGACCCCGCGCCGTGATCGAAGGCGTCACGATATGCGCCTTGTTGCCCATCCCCATCAGGATCGGACCAACTTCCAGCCCGCGCGCCTTGATCTTGAGGATGTTGCGCGCCGCCCCCGCCGCATCGGTCGAGGAAAAGATCAGACCGTTGGCCACACCCTCCAGACGCGAGCCGGGATAGATCCGTTCACGCAGGTCAACATCCAGCGCCGCATCGGTGTGCATTTCGCCTTCATAGACAAAATCCAGCCCCATCCCATCGAGGATATCCAGCGCCGCGCGCATCCGGCGGCCGCTGTCACTGTCGAGATTTCCGAATTGTGAGCCCGAACAGAGCGCCAGCATGGGCTCCACCCCAAATCGCCGGATGTGACGCGCGGTCGCCACCACGGTTTCGACCAGTTGCTGCGGCGTCGGCACAGCATGAATATGCGTATCGGCCACAAAAAGGGGGCCATCCTCCATGATCATCAGGCTCAGCGCGCCCACAGGGTGCAGCCCGTCATCGCCAAGCAGTTGCTGCACATAATTCAGGTGCCACAGATATTGCCCGAACGTGCCACAGATCAGGCTGTCGGCATCGCCGTTACAAACTGCGACGGCCCCGATGGCGGTGGTGTTGGTGCGCATGATCGCGCGGGCCAGATCCGGCGTCACGCCCCGGCGCTGCATCCGTTCCAGATACCCCTGCCAGTAATCACGGTAGCGCGCGTCGCTTTCGGGGTTGATCAGTTCGAAATCCCGGTCGGGCTTGATCTTGAGCCCGGCCCGTTCGATCCGGCGCAAAACCACTTCCGGGCGCCCGATCAGGGTCGGGATATCGGTCATCTCTTCCAAAATGGCCTGAGCGGCGCGCAGCACGCGCTCATCCTCGCCTTCGGCAAAAACGATTTTGCGGCTTGTCGTGGCGGCGGCCTCGAACACCGGCCGCATGATCAGGGCGGAGCGATAGACCGATTGATCCAGCTTGTCCCGATAGGCCTGAAAATCCTCCAGCGGGCGCGTCGCCACACCGCTTTCGATGGCGGATTTGGCCACGGCGCTGGCAACCACGCCAATGAGGCGCGGATCAAACGGCTTCGGGATCAGATAATCAGCCCCGAAGGTCAGCTGCTCACCCTGATAGGCGGCGGCGGCCTCGGCGCTGGTGGTCTGCCGCGCCAGGGCCGCGATGCCTTCGACACATCCGATCTGCATGGCGTCGTTGATCTCGGTCGCGCCAACATCCAATGCCCCGCGGAAGATAAACGGAAAACACAGCACGTTATTGACCTGATTGGGAAAATCGCTGCGGCCCGTGGCGATGATGGCATCGGGGGCGACGCTGCGCACCTCATCGGGCAGGATCTCGGGCGTCGGGTTGGCCAGCGCGAACACGATGGGCCGCGGCGTCATTTTCGCGACCATTTCGGGCTTTAGTACCCCCGGACCGGAGAGACCCAGAAACAGGTCCGCGTCGTCAATCACATCATCCAGTGTCCGCAAATCGCTGGCCTGCGCGAAGGCCGCTTTTTGCGGGTTCATATCCTCGACCCGACCCTCATAGACCAGCCCGTGAATATCGCACAGCCAGACGTTTTCGCGGCGCACGCCCAGTTTCAGCAACATGTTGAGACAGGCGATACCGGCGGCCCCGCCCCCGGTCGAGACCACCTTGATCTCGCTAAAATCCTTGCCCGCAACATGCAGCGCGTTGGTGGCCGCCGCACCCACCACGATAGCCGTGCCATGCTGATCGTCGTGAAAGACCGGGATGCCCATCCGTTCCCGGCAAATTTGTTCAACGATAAAACAATCGGGGGCCTTGATGTCCTCCAGGTTGATCGCGCCAAAGGTCGGCTCAAGCGCGCAGACGATATCGGCCAGCTTTTCGGGATCGCTTTCGTTCACCTCGATATCGAAACAGTCGATATTGGCGAATTTCTTGAACAGGACCGCCTTGCCCTCCATCACCGGCTTGGAGGCCAGCGCGCCGATATTGCCCAGGCCCAGAACGGCCGAGCCATTGGTGACAACCGCCACCAGGTTGCCGCGCGCGGTGTAGCGGGCCGCATCGCTTGGATTTGCAGCAATCTCGACACAGGCCTCGGCCACGCCGGGGCTGTAGGCGCGGGCCAGATCGCGGCCATTGGCCATCGGCTTGGTGGCCCGGATCTCCAGCTTGCCGGGTTTGGGGAATTCATGATAGTCCAGCGCGCTCTGGCGCAACGAAATCCGTTTGTCCTCTTCCATTCCCGACCCTCCCTGAAGCTTGATAGTTTAGCGTTAAACTATTTCTACAGCCAACCCAAACGCGGTGCAACGTCGCGGCATCATACGAATTGCTCGCTGATCAGCCGTTCCTCCAGCCCGTGACCTGGGTCAAACAGGATGCGATGCGCGATCTCGGGTTCTGACCGGATCTCGACCGATGTTACATTCTGAACCGACCGGCTGTCGGCATCGGCCATTACGGGCCGCTTTTCGGCATCCATCACCTCGAACCGCACCACGGCGGTCTTGGGCAACAGCGCGCCGCGCCAGCGCCGCGGCCGGAACGCCGCCATCGCCGTCAGGGCCAAGACATCCGCGCCTATGGGCAGGATCGGCCCGTGCGCCGAATAGTTATAGGCGGTTGATCCGGCCGGGGTGGATACCAGCGCGCCATCGCAGACCAGTTCCTCCATCCGCGTGCGCCCGTCGATCAGGATCTTGAGCCATGCCGCCTGCGGCCCGGCCCGCAGCAGGCTGACCTCATTGATGGCCAGCGCTTCGGTGACGGTGCCATCCTGACCGGTGGCGACCATGCGCAGTGGGTTGATCACCGCCTCTTCGGCCGCTTCCAGCCGGGCAATCAGGTCATCCTCGCCATATTCATTCATCAAAAATCCGACCGTGCCGCGGTTCATGCCATAAACCGGGGCTTCAATATTCTGGGTGCCGTGCAGTGTGGACAACATGAACCCATCGCCGCCAAGGGCCACGATCACATCGGCCTCTTCGGGGGGGAAATGGCCATAGCGCGCCGCCAGCCGGGCCTGTGCGGCGGCGGCAATCGGGGCATCGGAGGCCAGAAAACTTATATTGCGCGCAGCGGGCATGGCTTCTCGGCTTTCGGGAATAACAGTGTTCACCTGCCGCGATCGGAAACTCAATCCCCGAATCCGGGAATAATGCACCTCGCAAATCCGATGAAACGGCGCATCACGGCACCAAAGGGGCGTTTTCCGGTCTTTCGCAAATGGCTTTCGTTGGTTAGACGCGGTTTCAGCATTTTCCGCCCGTTCATCAGGGAGACAGGCCATGACCGCAGCCCAAATTTCCACCGGTTTCTTTACCGAACCGCTTGAAACACGCGACCCCGAGATCTTTTCCGCCATCCGCTCCGAGCTTGGCCGTCAGCGCGACGAGATCGAACTGATCGCCTCCGAAAACATTGTTTCGAGCGCAGTGATGGCCGCGCAGGGCTCGGTGATGACCAACAAATACGCCGAAGGCTACCCTGGGCGGCGCTATTACGGTGGTTGCCAATATGTCGATATCGCGGAGAACCTGGCGATCGAGCGTGCCTGCCAGCTTTTTGATTGTGGCTTTGCCAACGTGCAGCCCAATTCCGGGTCGCAAGCCAATCAGGGCGTGTTTCAGGCGCTGATCCAACCCGGCGACACCATCCTGGGCATGAGCCTGGATGCTGGCGGTCACCTGACCCATGGCGCGCGGCCCAACCAGTCGGGCAAATGGTTCAACGCGGTGCAATATGGCGTTCGCCAGCAAGATAACATGCTGGACTACGATCAGGTCGAGGCACTGGCCAGGGAACACCAGCCGAAACTGATCATCGCGGGCGGCTCGGCCATTCCGCGCCAGATCGATTTCGCCCGGATGCGCGAGATTGCCGACATGGTCGGGGCCTACCTGCATGTCGACATGGCCCATTTCGCCGGTCTGGTGGCGGCCGGTCTGCATCCGTCACCCTTTCCGCATGCCCATGTTGCCACCACCACGACGCATAAGACCCTGCGCGGGCCACGTGGCGGTATGATCCTGACCAATGATGAGGCCATCGCCAAAAAGGTCAATTCCGCCATCTTCCCCGGCATTCAGGGCGGCCCGCTGATGCATGTGATCGCCGCCAAGGCAGTGGCGTTCGGTGAGGCGCTGCGCCCCGATTTCAAGGATTATATCGCGCAGGTCATCACCAATGCGCAGGCGCTGTCGGATCAGTTGATCAAGGGCGGGCTCGATACGGTCACCCATGGCACCGATACCCATGTCGTTCTGGTCGATCTGCGGCCCAAGGGGGTCAAGGGCAACGCCACCGAAAAGGCGCTTGGCCGGGCCCATATCACGACCAACAAGAACGGCGTGCCGTTTGACCCCGAAAAGCCCACCATCACCAGCGGCATCCGGCTTGGCTCGCCTGCCGGCACCACGCGCGGCTTTGGCGAGGCCGAGTTCCGCCAGATCGCCGATTGGATCATCGAAGTGGTCGACGGGCTGGCGGCAAATGGCGAAGACGGCAATGGCGCGGTTGAAGAAAAGGTCAAATCCGAGGTCGCGGATATGTGTGCCCGCTTCCCGGTTTACCCCGATCTCTGATCGCGGATAAAACCTGAACCACATGGCCCCGGCGGTAATCTGCCGGGGCTTTTTCTTTCGACGCGCAACGTTAACTCACGTCAATGCGGCAGCCCATACGCGCCATCATACTCGCATCGCCAATAAACCAAGTGTGGAGAGAGAGTGTGGAAGACGTTGAAAGACTTCTCAAAGGCACGGTCGAAGAACTTGACCGCCTGTTGAATGCAAAGAACGTGTTGGGGGATCCGATCGAAAAGGATGGGGCCACCATCATTCCGATTGTCAGTTTTGGTTTCGGCTTCGGTGCTGGCGGCACATCGGGCGGCAAATCGGGCGACAGGGGCGGCACCGGGGCCGGTGGCGGCATCAGGCCGCTTGGCGCGATCATCATTGACGCAGAAGGCGCGCGGGTCGAGGCGGTGAAGGGCGCGGTCTCGGATATTGCCGAGATGGTCGCCGAAACCACCTCAAAGGCGATCACGTCGATCACCGAAAAGGCAAGCGGCGGCTGATCCGATGGGATTGGCGGTTGCGGTGCTGCTGTGGCTTCTGGCCGGTTTGTTGGCGGTCCTGATCGTGATCGTCATCGTTCCGATCCATCTGAACGTGACGGCGCAATCAGGCGGCACGCCTGCGATGCGACTGCAGCTGCGCCTCCTTAGCGCGGGCTTGCCGCCGCTGTTCACGCTGACACCGGGCGGCAGGTCGGACCGAAAGGAACCGGCCGCGCGACCGGCAAAGGTGCTGTCGAAAAGGAAAAAACGAACCCGAGGCTGGTTTTCCGCGCGGCTGCGCCAAAGCCTGCCGCGACTGCTGACCAACGTTCCGGGACTGATTGCCGATACGCTGTCCGGCATCCATCTGGATCTGCTGCATGCCAAGGGGCGTTTCGGGTTCTCCGACCCGGCGGAAACCGGTCGCGTGTTCGGCCAGCTTTGCCCGGTTATCTATGCCCTTCCGACGGAGCGGATCGACCTGACCTGCACGCCGGATTTCAACCGTCGCTGTCTGGAAGGCGAGATAGAGCTGGCCGTGCATTTCCAGATCATCCGGTTGGCCTCCCCCACTCTTGGGCTATTGTGGAGGGCCGTGATTTGGCCGAAATGACGCTCCGGCTCGACCCTCCACTGACCAACTGCGGGTTCAGCCTACAGGTGGCGTGCCGCGTGGAAGTCCGTGTCATGAGGGCCGGGTCGGGCCTTACGGGGCAGTGCCGCAAAGAGCCCGTTGCCATCGGCGTAAGCCGCGACGGGCGCGGGCGGTGGTATCATATCGGCCCGGAGCCGCTTGACGGTGCCGCAGCCGCCGCGCTGTTGCGGGATCTGGAGGCGTTGAGCGGTGATCCCATCGCCCCATAGGCCGCGCCGTTGGGCGCAATTGGGCCTAACCCGCGATCAGCAATTCGCGCGGGTATTCTGTCAGGAAGTCACAGCCTGCATCCGTCACAACCACCGAATCCCCGATCCGTCCGCCGCATTGCCCATCCAGCGAAATGCCGCCGTCGACGGCAAATGTCATTCCCGGTTGCAGTTTGGTCAAATCACCTGGCTTTAGTTCAGGGGCCTCCAGATAGCTCATCCCGATGGAGCGCCCGGTGCGATACCCGGTCTGAAAACCACGCGCGCGATAGACCTCGTCGGCGGCTTCGGCCACCGACTGCGCCGTCACACCGGGGCGGATCGCGGCAATCGCGGCCTGTTGCGCGGCAATCGCGGCCTCCTGCACCCGGGCCGCCGCATCGCTGGCGTGGCCGATGAAAAACATCCGGTCAAATCCCAGTTTATAAAGCTTGAACTGCGCCATGTTGCAGAAACAGAAATAGACCGGGTCGCCCGCCTGCAGCAGTTTCACGCTGGCGCGCCGGTGCACCATCGAGGTGTCGGACCCCGATTGCATCACCTGAAGCCCGTGGATCATCGGCGAAACGAAGGCCTCCCACCCGCGCGCCGTCAAAAACCCCGCCGCCGCGCGGGTGCCCGCCGCGATAACCGCCAGCGCCGCCTCATATTCCGGCGCACCCTCGGACAGCGCCTGATGCGCCGCCCCCATCATCGCGCCCGCCACCACGCCCGCCTGCCGCATCACCGCGATCTCGGCGGGCGATTTGATCATCCGCATCGCCGCCAACAGGGGCGAAATATCGCGCAGATCGGTATCGGGCATCTGCGCATCGAACCAATTGCGCAGGATCGCGGGGGTCGACCCCTTTTCGACACCCACGCTCTGCGCTCCCCCCAAAAGCCCCGGCAACAGGTTGGACCAGTGATTGTTGCCCATATCCTCCCAGGTTACGATCTCATCGACCCAGGTCATCGCCGCCACCATCTCGGATTCCATGAGCGGCGTCAGGACCACGGGATCGGCATCGGGGCGCACGATCAGGCAGGTCGGGCGGCCAAATTCAACCCCAAGATAGCCCCAGAACCCGGCAAGATAAGCGATTGAGGCCTCGTCGGTGATCAGGGCCAGTTCAACGCCGTCAGCGGCCAGGCGGCGCTGAAATTCCGCATGTCTTTCCCGAGCTTCTTGCAGCATCAAGGCCTCCCTTGCCAAATCCCGCTTTCTGGCATCAGGGACAAACGCAACCGTCCGGTCAAGCACCCACCGATTTGCGCACCATATCCCAATAAATCCCTTCGACATCGCCGCGCGCCAGCCGGCCGCCCTCACGATACCAGGTATTCACCCCGGTCAGCATGGCGATGATGGCGAGTGTGGCCAGTTTGCTGTCGGGCAGATCGAAGCCGCCGCTGGCCTGACCCGCTTTCAAAATCGCCTCCAACCGGTCTTCATAGGCGCGCCGCAAGGCTTCGATCACGGCGAAATTCTCGGGCTCCAGATTGCGCAGTTCCATATAGGCGATGAACACCAGTTCGGGCCGGTCCAGATGATACCCGATGTGATGGCGGCAAAACGCTTCCAACTGATCCAGAGGCGGGGCTTGCGGGGTTTGCCAGCTGGCCAGCAGATCCTCCATGTGGTCGCGCATCAGATCAAATAAAAGCGTTTGTTTGTCAGGAGTATAGAGGTAAAGCGCCCCGGCCTGCACGCCGACCTCGCCCGCGATCTGACGCATTGATACGGCGGCAAACCCGTGCTGTGCAAAGAGCCGCAAGGCGGCTTTGCGCACCTTGGGACCGGTAATATCCGCGTGGGAACCTTGTTTGCGTGCCATGAGCGTAGAGTATCTGAACGCACGTTCAATTCAAGCCGGTGCTGGACCTTGCCAACCGAACCACGGTAAGCTTGGGCAAATGACACAGGCAGGGGCGGCCCCGCGTGATGCGACCTTTTCTTTTCCTCACGGCGCTGGCGGCGCTCAGCGCGTGTTCGGTGCGCGCGCCGGAGCTTGATGCCACTCTTTCGGTGCAAAGCCGCAATGCCGAGTGGCCCGAACTGGTGCCGCTTGGGCCGCTTTTGGCGGGCACCGAGGATCTGGACCTTGACCGCAACAGCGAAATCGGGCCCGATTTGCAGGCCCGCGCCGCCGATCTGCGCCGCCGCGCCGCCATTTTGCGCGCCCTTCGGCTGACTTAACCCGCGCGCCTGCGTTGCGCCCCCCGAAAGGGTCGGCTAACAGTTGCCGGACTGTCACTTTCTATTGCCGGAGGCCCGCGCCCCATGTCAGACTCGCTTCGCCTTGGGATCGCCGGGCTTGGCACCGTCGGGATCGGTGTCGTCAAGATCATCCAGCAAAAGGCCAACCTGTTGGCCGCGCGCACCGGTCGCCCTATCGTCATCACGGCCGTCTCTGCGCGCGCCCGCGACAAGGATCGCGGCGCGGACCTGTCCGCCTATGCCTGGGAGGATGACCCGGTAGCGCTGGCCACCCGCGGCGATGTCGATGTGTTCGTGGAACTCATGGGCGGCGAGGATGGCCCGGCCAAGGATGCCACCGAGGCCGCGATTGCGGCGGGCAAGGACGTGGTCACCGCCAACAAGGCCATGCTGGCCGTGAACGGGCAGGCGCTGGCCGAGATGGCCGAGGAGGCTGGCCGCGTGATCCGGTTCGAGGCCGCCGTCGCCGGGGGCATCCCGGTGGTCAAGGCATTGACCGAAGGTCTGGCCGGCAATCAGGTTTCGCGCGTCATGGGCGTGATGAACGGCACCTGCAACTACATCCTGACCCGGATGCAATCGGCGGGTCTCAGCTATGACGAGGTGTTCGAGGAGGCCAATCAGCTCGGTTACCTCGAGGCCGATCCGAACCTCGATGTCGGCGGCATCGATGCCGGGCACAAGCTGGCGCTCTTATCGGCCATCGCCTTTGGCACGGCGGTCGATTTCGGCGGTGTGACTCTGGAAGGCATCGGTCAGGTCACCATCGAGGATATCAATCAGGCCGCCGAACTTGGCTTTCGGATCAAGCTTTTGGGTGTTGCGCGCATGACGGGCCGGGGGCTGGAACAGCGCATGACGCCCTGCCTGGTGCCCGCCCACAGCCCGCTTGGCCAATTGGAAGGCGGCACCAATATGGTGGTGCTCGAAGGCGACGCCGTGGGCCAGATCGTGCTGCGTGGGGCCGGGGCGGGCGAAGGCCCGACCGCCAGCGCGGTGATGTCGGACATCATGGATATCGCGCGCGGCGTCCGGCTGTCGACATTCGGTCAGCCTGCCGCCGGGCTTGAACATGCCAACCGGGCGCAGGTGGCCGCCGCCGCCCCCTATTACCTGCGCCTGACGCTGACTGACAAGCCCGGCGCGCTGGCCAAGGTCGCCGCCGTTCTGGGCGATTGCGGCATTTCGATCGACCGGATGCGCCAGCGCAGCCATGGCGGCGGGGCCGATGCGCCGGTGCTGATCGTCACGCACAAGGTTTCGGCCCCCTCGCTGGAGGAGGCGCTGGCCACCCTGCCCCGCACCGATGTGGTGGTGGGTCAGCCGGTGGCGCTCAGGATCGAGGATATCTGACGCCTTTCTGCACCACGGCCATATCTGTCCGGATTGGCCGGAGCCGGGTCGAGGCATTGTCACCCATGCGATGCCCGCCCCCCTGTAATTCATCAAACGCGTCCCGCCGCCGCAGGCGCTATCGCGCCCCGCACCTTGCCCAAGGCGCCCGCAACCGGCTAGATGCTCTCAAAGCCTCATCAAAAGGACCGTGTCAGCATGTCTGAACCCATTGATTTCAACGACCGTATGCTGTCTCTCGGGCTTGCCCGCGTTTCCGAGGCCGCCGCCATCGCGTCGGCCGAGCTGGTTGGCCATGGCGATGAAAAGGCCGCCGATCAGGCCGCCGTGAACGCGATGCGCGAGCAGCTCAACAAACTAGATATCTCGGGCGTCGTGGTCATTGGCGAGGGTGAACGCGACGAGGCCCCGATGCTTTATATCGGCGAAGAGGTCGGCACCGGCGACGGCCCCGGTGTGGATATCGCGCTGGACCCGCTCGAGGGCACCACGCTGACCGCCAAGGATATGCCCAACGCGCTGACCGTGATCGCGATGGGGCCGCGCGGATCTATGCTGCATGCGCCCGATGTCTATATGGAAAAGCTGGCTATTGGCCCGGGCTACCCCGAGGACATCGTGACGCTGGATATGCCACCTGCCACGCGTGTGTCGGCGCTGGCGAGTGCCAAGGGCTGCCTGCCGAAAAACATCACCGTGTGCATTCTGGAACGGCCCCGCCACGAGGGGCTGATCGCCGAGGTGCGCGCCACGGGGGCCGCCATTCGCCTGATTACCGATGGTGACGTTGCGGGCGTCATGCATTGCGCCGAGGCCGATGTGACCGGCATCGACATGTATATGGGCGATGGCGGCGCGCCCGAGGGTGTGCTGGCGGCGGCGGCTCTGAAATGCATGGGCGGTCAGATGTATGGCCGGCTTCTGTTCCGCAACGATGATGAACGCGGCCGCGCCGCCAAGGCCGGCATCACCGACCTCGATCGCGTCTACAACCGCGATGAAATGGTGACGCAGGATGTGATCTTCTCGGCCACCGGGGTCACCAATGGCTCCATCCTGAACGGGATCAAGCGCGAGGTTGGTTGGTTGACCACCGAAACGCTGCTGATGCGGTCGAAGACCGGGTCCGTGCGCAAGATGATCTATCGCAACCCGACACGGTAAGGCGCATGGGCAGCACGATCCTGGGCGTCACCTGCTCGGCCACCGGGCGGCACTGGGTCGGGCTGGAGCCTGAGGCCGAACGTCTGTCCGAGGCGCTGGCTCAACGCGCCGATCTGCCGCCCGCTCTGGCCCGTGTGCTGGCCCGGCGCGGTGTGCTGCCCGAGGAAGCCGCCAGTTTTCTGGCCCCTGCCCTGCGCGACCTGCTGCCCGATCCAGCGAGGCTCAAGGATATGGGCGTGGCGGCGGCGCGGTTCCTGAAAGCAGTCGCGGCGCGCGAACGCATCGCCATTTTTGCCGATTACGATGTCGATGGCGGGTCTTCGGCGGCGCTGCTGATCGACTGGCTGCGCCAGATGGGCCGCCCCGCCACGCTCTATGTGCCCGACCGGATCGACGAAGGGTATGGCCCGAATGACGCCGCCATGGCCGCGCTGGCGGGCGATCACGACCTGATTATCTGCGTCGATTGCGGCACGCTGAGCCACGGGCCCATTGCCGCCGCCAAAGGGGCCGATGTTATCGTGCTGGACCACCATCTGGGCGGCACGGAACTGCCCGATTGCGTTGCGGTGGTGAACCCCAACCGGCAGGACGAGCCGGGCGATCTGGGTCACCTCTGCGCTGCTGGCGTGGTGTTTTTGATGCTGGTCGAGGCCAACCGCCAGTTGCGTAGCGATGCGCATAAGGGCCCTGATCTGATGGCGATGCTGGATCTGGTCGCGCTGGCGACCGTGGCCGATGTGGCGCAGCTGACCGGCGTCAACCGGGCCTTCGTGCGCCAGGGGCTGGTGGTGATGGCGCGCCGCGCCCGGCCCGGTCTGGTGGCACTTGGAGATATTGCACGCCTGGACCGCCCGCCGAGCAGCTACCACCTGGGCTTTGTCCTTGGTCCCCGTGTCAACGCGGGCGGGCGCATTGGCGAGGCCGACCTTGGCGCGCGCCTGTTGGCCACCGATGATCCCGCCGCTGCCGCGCAGATGGCCAAACGGCTTGATGATCTCAACACCGATCGGCGCGAGATCGAGGCCGTCGTGCGCGACGCAGCCCTGGCGCAAGCCGAGGCGCGCGGGTTGGACGCGCCGCTGGTCTGGGCCGCCGCCGATGGCTGGCACCCCGGCGTTGTCGGCATCGTGGCGTCCCGGATGAAGGAAAGCACCCATCGCCCTGCCGTAGTGATTGGTTTTGACGGCAATGAGGGCAAAGGCTCGGGCCGGTCCATCGCGGGCGTCGATCTGGGCGCGTCGATCCAGAAATTGGCCGCAGAGGGGCAGATTACCAAGGGCGGTGGGCACCGGATGGCGGCGGGCCTCAGCCTGACCCGCGCACAGCTTGAGCCTGCGATGGCGCGGCTGTCGGACCTGCTGGCACGTCAGGGCGCGGGAGATGCTGGCCCCGCCGATCTGCGCATCGACGCCCCTTTGATGCCGGGCGGGGCGACGGTTGAGCTGATTGAGGCGCTGGAGGGTGCGGGCCCGTTTGGGGCCGGTGCGCCCGCGCCGCGGTTCGTGTTCCCGTCGCAGAGCATCCGCTTCACCAAACCGGTCGGCGATGGCCACCTGAAATTCAGCTTTGGCGATGGTGGGCCTGTGGTGCTCGATGCCATCGCCTTTGGGGCGCGCGCCAACGGACTGGCCGACCTGATCGAAACCCATGCCGGCCGGCCCATCCACCTTGCAGGCCGGGTCGAGGTTAATCACTGGAACGGGCGTCAGAGCGTGCAGTTGCGGCTGGAGGATGCAGCGCGGGCGGAGTAGGCCGCGTCGGCGCGTCGGGGCACAAACTTTTCCTTGGGCGGGCCACAGATTCCCCTTGCGCATGGGCCCTGCTTTTCCTAGAACCCGCCTCACGCCAAGCAAGGCCCGTTCGTCTATCGGTTAGGACGCCAGGTTTTCAACCTGGAAAGAGGGGTTCGATTCCCCTACGGGCTGCCACTTTCTTCTCCAAGAATTCCCGATTTTGCCGATATTTCGATTGCGGCCCGGTGCCATGGTCCGGTTGTCCGTTTGATCCGAACAGGCATCTCAGGAAAAATGAGTGGTGAAACGTCTCCCACGCATGACCAGATCAGGCGCATGTCCCTGTTTGCGCGGGTGCCACACCCGCCCCGGATTTCAATTTCGGCGGTGCAGCAGGAGTTGCTATCCAATGGGGAAATAGTGGTGTGATTTTCGTTCGGTTTGGCTAAAACCGGGCATTTCCTGTAAATCCGATCCGGTCATAGCGGCTTTGCTTCGCCACCGCGCCCTGCTGCCTGCTGGTGCAGATCGCCCGATAAGCGCTTTGTCAGAATCGCAACAGGCCGCGATGCGCGCGATGCCCTCAGTTTCGGTTATGTGCTTGGAAACAAAAATTAAATCAACAAATGGCCCGTTGCACCCGATTTCTCTTTCACAGGGCCACGGCTATCAAATCGTCATTTTCGGGCACCAGGGAAACCTCCGCCAGATCGTACCCGACAGATGCGATGACGCAATCGCCATGCTATGTGATGGGCCAGACTGCGACCGGCTATTGCCGCGTGCGCCGATGCCGTCGGGCCCGGCCACGGCATGGATCACATCGGGCATGCGGATCGTGGCGGTTGACCTGATCTGGCGCGATAAGGCACCCTGCCGGTTGGACCCTGGGCGGGCGACCGCAGGAGATCGAGCACAGCGATGACCAGACAAACGAACGCAGTACCCGGCCAATCCACCCATGACGCCGAGGAGGACTCGCGCAACCGCGATATCCTGATTTATATCAACGGCGCGTTGAAACACCGCGATGAAGCAACGGTTTCAGTCTATGACAGCGGCTTCATGCTTGGCGATGGCATGTGGGAGGGCATGCGTCTTTACGATGGGGTCTGGGCCTTTTTCGACGACCACATGGATCGGTTCTTCGACAGCTGCCATGCCGTCAGCCTGGATGTCGGAATGGATCGCGCCGGTATCGCCGAGGCACTGCGCATGACCGCCGAGGCCAACGGCATGACCACCGATGTCCATTGCCGCCTGATGTTGACGCGCGGCGTCAAGTCAAAGCCGTTCCAGCATCCCGGCCTCAGCCGTCAGGGCCCGACGCTGGTAATCATCATGGAGCATTCGAAACCCGTCGACAGGCTGCAATCGGCGGGTATCCGTCTGGCCTGTGTTCCGCAGGTCCGGGGGCTGCCGCACAGCCAGGACGCCAAATTCAACAGCCATTCCAAGCTCAATTGCGTCATTGCCTGCCTGCAAGCCGAACAGGCCGGGGCCGATGAGGGCCTGATGTTGGACCCGCATGGATTTGTGAACACAACCAATGCCTGCAACTTCTTTATCGTGCGCCGAGGCGCTGTGTGGACCTCGACCGGGGATTATTGCATGAATGGGGTGACGCGCCAGAAGGTGATCGACCTCTGCCGCGCCGACGGAATCCCGATCTTCGAGAAAAATTTCTCCCTTTACGAAGCCTATTCGGCCGATGAGGCATTCCTGACCGGCACGTTCGGGGCGCAAACCCCGGTGGCCGAGATCGACGGCCATGCAATCGGCGACGGTACGCGCCCCGTCATGGCCCGCATTCGCGCGCTCTATAAGACCGCAATCGCGGATGACATCAGGGCGCGGAAAACATGCTGATCTGTTGCACGACCTGTTCCGGCGTCACTGGCCCATGGCGTTTTGCAGACGCGCCATTACCTCCGCCGCCATATCAGGGTTATCGCGCGCCTGTTCCACCGCAGCCACAAGCGCCGCGCGCGCAATGTCGCTGATCTCGGCCGCCTCCAGCATGGCCAAAGCGGCATCTGCATCGAACATCATTGCGGCACCCTGACCGGCCTCAGAACCCGCATCGGTCGCCTCCTCGGACATATCCTCGGCCCCTGGTGCGCCATCGCGATCCATCTCGCTCTCGGTCATATCCTCTTCAGCCTGCGCCGCCGCCAGTTCCGCGCTCAGAGCGGCGTTGGCGGCCTCTGCCTCGGCCAGCGCGGCCTCCAGGTCTGCCCGTTCCAAATCGCCCGCCTGAATCCGCTCACGCGCCTCGGCCAGATCTGCGCCACGCTCTTCCAGTATGGCCTCGGCGCGGAGCCGCGCGGCCTGTTCTGTTTGTTCCATATGCAGGCTTGCGGCCAGCTCCGCCTGCAGAACGTCAATCTCTTCCAATGCCGCGTTGCGCCGGGCCTCGGCCGCGGCGATGGCATTTTGCGCCGCATCCAGGCGCTGCTGCAATGCGGCCAGCGCACCGGGATCGGCGATGGGTGCGGTGCCCGGATCGCCAGTTGGCGCAGGCGTGGCAGAACCCCGCACGCAGTCCCATTTACCAGCATCGGGGCCGCCGGTGATCTGAGCGCTGTCTTCTGTCAGCAACACATTGCCTTGATCGGTGAGGACCGAAAATACGCCGGTATCCAACTGGATCACGCTGCCCGGGCGATCAACCAGGGCGTTCCCGACAATCGCAAACCGTTCAAGTCGGCCATTTATCCGGCAATCCAGAACGAAACCGGCACCCGCGCCCGCAGCAGGCGCGCCGCCATCGCCGGGGCCTTGGGTGGAAATGGTCGGACCGGCGACAGCCGGGGCAGACAGGGCCGCAAGGGTCAGGGCCAGAGGCAGTGCGGAAAGAAAACGGGGCATATCTGTTGAGACCTCCCTGGAATGTGTTGCGCTAAAATCGTGATGCTCCGGGCGAAAAGCTGCCCGGGATCCTTGGCCTTCGAAACCTAGCCAATTTCGCGATGCCTGCATAGGCCCGGCACCCCACCGCTCGGTTTGACACAGGTCATGGCGGGGGGCACCGGGCCGACGCAGGGTGGCCGCAGGAACAGACGTTGAAGGAACGATGCACGATGACACACCCGGACATGACCGCCCTTGGCGCACGGCTTGGTGCCGCGCGCACGCTGGATGATGCCCTAATGACCGAGCTATGCGCAGGCATGGCGGCGGTGTTTCCCGATGCGCCCGCCCATGCAGAAGTTCTGGCCGAGCCGACCGAGGCGGTTATGCATCTTTTGGCGCGCTGCGTGCCGGGCTGGTCGATCCATCTGACTGGTCAGGCCGCCGAATCCGATGGCCATTGGCGCTGTGGGTTGCGGGCCTCCGATATTCGCGACGATGATGGCGTGGTCGGATCGGCCGACGGGCCGACGATCCCGCTGACGTTGGCGCGTGCCCTTTTCGACGTCGCGCAAAAAACCGCGGGTTAGGGCGTCACTTCACGTTCTGCGCGCTTTGGAACCGATGCGGCGACACGCCGTATTTCGCGCGGAAGCGGCGCGAGAAATGGCTGCTGCTTTCAAAGCCACAGGCCGAGGCGATATCGGCCACTTTGAGATCGGTTTCCGCCAACAGCATCCGCGCCCGTTGCAGGCGCAATTCGGTCAGGTATTGCTTGGGCGTGACCCCGACATGACCCAGAAAAAGCCGCTCGATCTGACGCCGGGAGACATCGAATTCTTCTGCAAGATCATCGAGCGTAAACAGTTCCTCTATGTTCTCTTCCATATATCGCAGGATGCGCAACAGCTTGCGGTTGCGCGTTCCAAGCGAGGCCGCGCGGCTGGCCTGTTGCGATTCCTCGTCCGAGCGGTGCACCGGATGCAGGCACATGTTCAACACCGCATGCGCCAGATCGGCCCCGAAACGCTGTGAGATGAGGCTCAGAAACAGATCCGTCGCCGCCGAGCCGCCGCCACAGGTCAGGATACGCCCGTCGATGACGTAAAGCTGATCGAGCGGTTCGAGATCGGGAAACGTTTCGCGGAAAGGCGGGATATTTTCCCAGTGCAGGGTGAAATCATGGCCCTTGAGGATGCCCGCCTTGGCCAGCGCATAGGCCCCCGAACATAACCCCCCGACGCGGTGGCCAAGCCGCCAATGGTGACGCAACAGCCCCGCCACCCGGTCGGTCACCACGGTATCGGGCTCGACGCCCGCGCAGACGAAAAGGCTCGTGCCTATGTCGGTGCTGTCGAGGCCGTAATTGGCGCTGATTTCGACCCCGTTGGAACAGGTCACCGGCGCGCCGTCATCGGAAATCATCTGCCAGCGATAAAGCTCCTGGCCGGTCAGTTGGTTGGCAATGCGCAAGGGCTCGATCGCCGAGGAAAAGGCCAGCATCGACAGCTTGGGCAGGAGCAGGAAGCTGATCACCTCGGTATCCTGTTCCGGGGGCAGGTCGACAAAGGCCACGCCTTTGGGGACGATGCGGCTCATAGCCCCAGCGCCCTGCGCCGCTCCTCTGCAAATCCCTGCACGATCCGGTCCGATATCAGCGCCAGAATGGCCATCGCGGCCCCCGCGGCAATGCCCAGGCCCACATCCGCCTGACTAAGGGCCAGATAGATGGATTGGCCAAGCCCCGTCGTGCCGATCAGCGCCGCAATCACCAGCATGGCAAAGGCATAAAGGATGGTCTGGTTGAGACCCAAAAGGATGGTCGGCGCAGCATAGGGTGCGCGCACATCGCGCAGGATCTGCGCCTTGGTGGCCCCCGATGATATCGCCGCCTCGATCAATTCGGGCGGCGTGGTGACCAGCCCGTGCCGCGTATAGCGGATCATCGGCACGATGGCGTAGAGGATGATCGCCAGAAAGGCCGAGAACTCACCGATCTGAAAGAACATCAAAACCGGGATCAGAAAGACGAAAAGCGGGATCGTCTGCAACATATCACAAACGGGCCGGATGATGGCCCAGGCGGTTTTCGAGACTGCGGAAAGCAGGCCCAAAAGCCCGCCAAGCACCGCGCAGGCAATCACCGCAGCGCCGCTGAGATAAAGCGACAGCAACGCCCTTTCCCACAGGCCAGAGATCAGTATGAGACCGAGCAGGATCACCACCAGCCGTGTCAACCGCCAGCCACCCGCCACCCAGGCCACGGCCCC
>Ga0316204_10006531_pt1 | contig 17862 bp, 13 predicted proteins | sample 6monrhotite_MG_2_FD_205661 | JGI IMG/M metagenome (GOLD analysis project Ga0316204, IMG submission 205661) | Microbial mat bacterial communities from mineral coupon in-situ incubated in ocean water Damariscotta River, Maine, United States -... | ecosystem: Environmental > Aquatic > Marine >... | reverse complement strand
ACCCATATTAATGATGACGTCGAGTTCAATCTCCAAACGTTCATCATAGGGTTTACGTACCGCCTCAAAATCCTCGGCATTACGATCAAACAAAAAATCGAGACGCAGCTCCAGCCCTTCACGGGAAAGTTGGCGAAAATACTCATCCATGGTCATGCCTTGCGGCACTGGAAAATCAGGCAGGTAATAGGTTCCCTGCTTTACCTCTACGCTACAACGCTTGGCAATCTCGACCGTATTTTCTAACGCTTCAGGAATATCAGAGAATAGCTCAGCCATCTCTTCTGGACTGCGTAGATATTGCTGATCCGAATAATTTTTAGGGCGGTGGGGATCATCCAATACCCGCCCCTCATTAATGCAAACCCGCAGCTCATGGGCCTCAAAGTCTGCTTTTTCGATAAAGCAGACCTCATTAGTCGCCACCACTGGCGTATCCGTATTTGCAGCTAAATCCACCGCCAGGTGCAAGTACTCATCCTCTTGCGCACGGCCAGTACGGCTTAGCTCCAGATAAAAGCTATCGGGGAAAACCGCCCGCCATTCATTCACTAGCGAAGTGGCTTGATCAACGTTACCCGCCAATAAGGCGTGGCCGATTTCCCCTTTACGCCCTCCTGAAAGTGCTATTAACCCTGCCGATTTAGCCGCTATCCATTCACGATTCACCACCGCCTTACCGTGATGCTGGCCCTCGGTGTAGCTCTGGGAAATAATCTCAATGAGGTGACGGTAACCCTGTAAATTTTTGCTTAATAGCAACATACGGAAAGGCTGATTAGGCTCATCATCATTCTGCAGCCAAATATCACAACCAATGATGGGCTTCACCCCAGCCCCCACCGCCGCATTATAAAATTTAACCAAACCAAACATATTACTCTGGTCAGTTAATGCCACTGCGGGCATACCCGTAGCAGCCACCGCCTTAACCAGCGGTTTAACACGCACCATGCCGTCAACCATGGAGAATTCAGAATGGACTCGAAGATGTACAAAGGTAGGATTCATCACGGCACTTTACGGGAATGGCGAAGGCGGTTCAAGACTTGACATTAGCCAGAAAACAACACCCCCGCAAGGCAGAAATTTTTTCTAAATAGACAAACGCCTCCCCCCAGCGGTAACATCCCCAGCCTAGCACCCTGCTCCGTATCGCCACAAAGGAACCACGCAAATGCAGCGCCAAGTATTCCTTACTATCTTGCTTTCAACCTGGCTGATCGGATGCAGCGCTGATAATGACACCAACACCGCAAACACCTCCCTTGATGGCGGCATTGACTGCACTACCCTGCTCGAATGGAGCGAGCCAATTGAGGGTTACCACGTCAACCAACACCACGTCTTTTGTGGCGAACCCGCAAGAAAAAACAATGCAAAGGGCTTTCACGCCACCCCCGAAAACCGCCCACCGAGCAGCTATCGATCCGCCATAAACGATAGCACCCCCAATCGCGCGGGCATCTACACCCTAAAAAGAGTGAGGCTTGAATTCAACGGGGCAGAATACACAAAATCATTCAGCTCCATGTTTCCCACCCATTGCAGCCAAGCCCAAATCAATAACTCCATTGTCTTCGCGCAAATCAACAATCGTGGCAACTGTGCCAGCCCCGGCTGGGCAAAATGTGGCCCCAACGCCCCCACCACAGATGATCTTCGCTACTGCCAAGGCAACAACGGCAACACGTATGAAATCGCCAGCGCGGTACTCCCCAATAATACCCATAAAATCAACACCGGCTTCCCCATCTATACCCCGTAACGAGAATCCTAATGAATACAGAAACCTTCACTTGGCCCAACTTTAATGAGAAAAACCCAGAACACCAGACACTCCACGGTTTTTTAGTGCTAGATGTACAGTATTCACCCCAGCATGCAGAGGAGATACTAGTAGGCATAAAAGCCTATCGCGCGAATAAACGCAGCTCCTTTGAGGGCAGTGGAAACGGTTATGAATTTGAATGCCAACCAACAGGCTTTTATCTCGACAGCCTTTACGAAGGCGACCCACTCACACCCGTCACCATCGATTATGCCACCACAGAACTCGCTCTCAGGGAGTGGGCCAACTATTGTCAAAAATAGCAACAATGCAGAAGAAATAAGCCCCCGCTATATGCCACTCGCCACGCTTTAGTTATAATGCGCCACTATGGCTAAGAAAAAACAAAAAAAACCCAGTAATAACATCGCCTTCAACAAGAAAGCACGCCACGACTACAGCATCGAAGAGAAATTTGAAGCAGGAATGGTGCTGCAAGGATGGGAAGTCAAAAGTCTGCGCGAAGGAAAATGTCAGATGGTAGACAGCTACGTATTCATCAAAAATGGTGAAGCGTGGATCTCTAACCTATTGATCACCCCACTGATCACCGCCTCTACCCACGTGAAAGCCGAAGGTACTCGGGTGCGTAAGCTACTCCTGCACCGTGCACAAATTGATAAATTACTAGGTGCCGTCGAACGCAAAGGCTACACCATCGTACCGCTCTCCATTTACTGGTCAAATGGACGCACCAAGATTGAGATCGGCCTAGCCAAAGGCCAAGCCGAGCACGACAAGCGTGCAAACGCCAAAGATAGGGACTGGCAGCGCGACAAGCAACGCTTAATGAAACATAACCGCTAAGCTGGAAAGCCAAACGCCATTGTCATAAAAGTGTAATGGCAATCCTCAAACACTCCTTTATACTAGGGGTATTATTGCAATACTCCTAGGATCCCCATGACGTTACAGGGCTACCTACTCGCACCCGATATCAAGCTAAATGCGCTCAAGGCAATGCTCCAAAAACAACTGGGCTGCGTAGCCCGCCGCCCGCACAGCTACGCCTGCTATTATCTGGATAGCATAGACAGGCGCCTCTACCAGCAACACCTATATCTACAAGCTGACCAACTCGAAAATGGCATTCATCTGCAACTGTTCAGCCTCGCCACCCATAAATTGCTCTCTCAAACCCTGTGTGAACGTCTGCCTAACTCAGTAAAAGAGCTACCCAACAGCCGACTGCTGACACTATTGAAGCCCATACTGGAAAACCGAAGCATCATTCCCTTGCTCAAGCTAAAAATCACCCGGCACCCAATGGAAATCGTCGATACAGAACAAAAAAATATCGCCCAATTAAACCTAGAAATAGCGCAGCTAACATCACCAAAACCACGCCAAATCGCGAGGACACTTTGGCATCACACCACACAAAATGATCAAGAAACCAACCAAAAAATCAAACAGGCCTTAGCACAACAAATCGCCATAAGCCCTATGCAACAGAGCCTGTTTGAACAGATACTGAGCCAAATAACATTACAGCCACAATACTCACTCAGCAAACAAATCATACCGCTACACCCCCAACAGCGCAGTGATGACGCCCTACGCGCCCTACTCACCTATCTAATAGAAATAGCTGAAAGCCAGCGCCCATGTACCCTACAAGACCTCGACCCTGAATGCCTGCACAGCATAAGAATCGCCGCCCTCGTAGTCGCTCACTACTCAGCGCCCTACCCCAAGTCATACCTCAGCGACAACAACAGCGCCTACTAAAAGGCTTTAAAAAACTGGGCGACGTCACCACGCCATTGCGAGACCTCGATATTATCCTGCAACAATTTAGCAACTACCGCAGCCTACTTCCCTTAAAAAAGCGTCACGTACTCGAGCCCGCGCGGCAACAAGTATTACAACAACGACAGCACGCCCATCTAGCACTATGCAAATACCTTAATTCATACGCCTATCGGCAATTTATCAATGTCACACAACGCTTCCTACAAGCACCTCCACCCAAACGCACGCTCCTACTCAACGCACAACGCCCGATACTTCAGCTTGCCGATGAGCGCATATGGAAAGCCTACAAAAAAGTAATCACAGCGGGGAAAAGCATAGACCAGCACAGCGCGCCAGAAACACTGCACACCTTACGCAAACAGTGCAAAAAACTACGTTATCTAATGGATCTTTTCAGCACACTCTACCCAGAGAGCAAACTCAAACAGCTCATTAAAATATTAAAAAAACTACAAGACAATCTGGGCGAATACCAAGACCTCAATGTTCATATCAAACATCTCAACACCCTACACAACGAGATGAGCAACGCCCACAAAGTAGATAAAAAACTCGCCCACGCATTCAAGCAAATACATCACCTACTTGAAGAGAGGCAGGTAGAGTTCCGGAGCCACTTCTTAAGCTATTTTGCCGACTTCAACACCTCTCGAAATAGTCATCGCTTTGAACAGCTATTTAACAGGCTGTTGAAATAACCCGAAATGTATCGCCCTTCTATTTTCAAAATCCCGTTTTCATTCGGTAAATAGGGGATATTTCGTCATTTTTTTCCTTTATCGGGCACAATATCCCCGATTAGGCATAACTCTCCTGCAAGTTTTTCATTCGTGTTAGATTCCAGCCTATGAAGGTCATGAGAAAAACACCATTCACTCGCTTCTCACCTCGTACTTTGACTTGGCGAATCAACCCAATGGTCTTGCCCCAACCAAAGCCTTCTTCGATTCTTTTGCGAATACGTTGGCTAACGGTGTAACCCTCATGGCGTGACGTTCTTCCACCAATCGCTGATCCGCCCTTGCGCTTTGTGTTCATCGCAACGTGTGGCGTCACACGTTTTTTTCGGCAATCCTCGACAAAGCTCTTGGTGTCATAATCTTTATCTGCACCTAAGGTTCGGCGATGTTTCCCTGGTAAATCAGCTAGCATTGCAAGGGCGGCTTCTCTCTCTGCACTGCCGCTGGCTTGAGTGACTTTTGCTTTGACGATCAAACCATTCCGATTTTCCATCAGCGTATGCCCCAGGTACCCCATCTTGGCTTCACTTCCTTGGGATTTTTTATAGTTTCTTGCCTCAGGGTCAGTGCGAGATTCATGGGTATCATTAAGGCGGCGCTCACCTCGGAAATCACTGCATTCATTGCGTCCACCTGAGGGAGGTGGCTCATCTTCATCCTTGGGGCGAAAGCTTTTTTGCGAAGCCCAGGCTTGAATCAATGTACCATCGACGCTGAAATGCTCTTCGCTGATCAAATCTTGTTTACGTGCCAATTCGACCACTTCTTCAAACAAGCTACCTACGATGCCATGGTCAAGTAATCGATCGCGATTTTTACTGAAGCTGGAGTGATCCCAAACCTCATCATCGATACTTAACCCCACAAACCAACGGTAAAGAAGGTTGTAGCGAATTTGCTCAACTAATTGACGCTCACTGCGTATGCTGTACAGTACTTGCAGGAGTTGGGCCCGTAGCAATCGCTCTGGCGGTATCGACTCTTTGCCTATTTCTGAATAGATGCCATCTAGCAATCCATCTATGCGCTTGAGCGCCGCATTAAAAAGTGGGCGTATTTGTCGTAAAGGGTGCGAGATGGGAACAAATTGTTCGAGGTGCACCGTACTAAAAAGTGATTCTTGGGTAATATCTGCGCCACGCATCGCTTAATCCAAAAAAATATTGATTTGGGTAGTCTATCAGCCCTTATAGAATCTCGCTCTTTTTCAACAGCCTGTTAAAGCGCAAAAATAACAGCCCGAGCAACAACCGCTATCCTGCCCGAAAACTAAAGCTGGCGGACATTCTAAACTCGTGTACAATCACCCCTTACAAACTCTTTAGGGGCTGTCCTGGCTTCGACGTGGATAACAAAACCTGAGGGGCATGCCGAGGGGTAGACTACCTCGTAAATCCAATCTACAAACTTTATAGTTGCCAACGACGACAACTACGCACTAGCAGCTTAAACACCTGTTGTAGTGCCCTCGGCCTGTGTCTGTGCCTATGCACACAGCAACCGGGGTCGACTCTCATAGGATCGCGACCGAGGCTCGTCTGGGGCTAAAGCGCTAAAAAGTACCAGAATCGTCATCTGTCTTCCCTGTCTGTTGGGTAGCAGCTGACTAAACTTAAAAATAGACTAAGCATGTAGAACCGAAGGCGGAGTATTTGCGGACGCGGGTTCGATTCCCGCCAGCTCCACCACCCATAGGTCCAACACGGACCGATAAAGACCCGGAAAGCCAGTTAAAACAGCGCTTTACCGGGTTTTTTATTGCCTATCACATCCCAATACATCCTAGAACATCCGGCTTTTTTGGTAGTACTTTTAGTAGTACCATGGCAGTACTACCAAAACCGGTACTACTAAAATGGCGCGAACCACCAAACCTCTAACCAATACCGAAGTTAAGCAAGCCAAGCCTAAAGACAAGGTTTACACCCTCGCTGATGGTGGTGGCTTGCAGTTGAGAGTGAAGCCGAATGGCTCAAAACTTTGGCTACTTGACTATAGAAGACCCTATACAAAGAAGCGCACCAGCCTAAGTTTAGGAAGCTATCCAGACGTATCTATTGCCGAAGCTCGTAAGAAACGCACCGAAGCAAGGGAATTGCTCGCTAAAGAGGTAGACCCGCAAGAACACCGTGATGAAAATAAGCGCCTCACTGAGACCGCCCATACAAACACCCTAAAGCACGTAGCCGCCCAATGGTTAGAGGTAAAAAAAGCCACTATTTCACCTGACCACGCCACTGATTCGTGGCGATCCCTAGAAATTCATATCTTCCCTAAACTGGGGAAAGTCCCTATTCACAAGATTACCGCTGTCAAAACCATAAACACCATCAAGTCCCTAGCGGAAAAAGGTAGCCTTGAAACCGTCAAGCGGCTATGCCAACGACTCAATGAAATTATGATTTATGCCGTAAATGCAGGCATTCTAAACAGCAACCCGTTAGCTGGTATCAACAAGGCGTTTCAGCACCCAGCAAAGCAGCACCTACCCACGCTTAAGCCTGAAGAGCTGCCCACGCTGCTCCATACGCTATCAGTTGCCAGCATCAAATTCACCACCCGCTCATTAATAGAGTGGCAGCTTCATACCATGGTAAGACCAAGTGAAGCCGCCGGTACACGCTGGGATGAAATCAATCTGGATGAGGGCTTGTGGAATATCCCGGCAGAAAGAATGAAGAGCAAGAAATCACACACCGTCCCCCTATCGCCTCAATCCCTAGCCCTACTAGAACTGATGAGACCAATTAGTGGACATAGTGAGTTTGTGTTTCCCTCTGATAGAGACCTTAGAAAGCACACCAACCCACAAACCGCCAATACCGCCCTTAAGCGTATGGGGTTTGATAAAAAGCTGGTTGCCCACGGCATGAGGTCACTAGCCAGCACCATATTGAATGAAGAAGGCTTTGACGCTGATGTGATAGAAGCCGCGCTTGCCCACACTGGCAATAATGAGGTTCGCAACGCCTATAATCGGGCAAGCTACCTTGAACGCCGAAAAGTGCTAATGAGCTGGTGGAGTGAACATATTGAAAAAGCCGCCACCGGTAGCACGAGCCTCACCGGTAATAAGGGGCTTAAATTAGTTGGTCAGTAAAATACGCTTTCAATGGGTTTGAGGCTGTTATAGTCTGCCATCACTACCCCCGAGACACCGCTCATTCAATATATTAGAAGCATTACAGAAATAGGAATCCATTAGTGGCCCTTCTACAACGTAAAGAGATCCGTAACCGCGCCCATGCCTTAGTTAAAGAGTGGCAAGGTGAAACCCGTGAACATGCTGAAGCCAAGAGCTTTTGGGGTGATTTCTTTAATGTGTTTGGGGTTAACCGCCGCCGTGTAGCCAGCTTTGAAGAGCCTGTAAAAAAGTCCGGTGGTGCTACTGGCTTTATTGATCTGCTTTGGCGTGGTCGGTTGTTGATTGAGCACAAATCCAAGGGCAAGGATTTAGATAAGGCTTATAGCCAAGGGCTAAGCTACTTTGAAGGGCTGAATGATAAAGACCTGCCCCGCTTCGTGATGGTCTCTGACTTTGACCGCTTCCGCCTCTACGATATGGATGGGGGTGATACCGCAGAGTTCACCCTTGAAGAGCTGCCTGACAATATCCACCTGTTTGACTTCCTCTCGGGTCATGAGCAGGAAGAGGCGCTACCCATCTATGAACTCAACATCAAAGCCGCTGAGCGCTTAGGTGATCTTTATGATGCGTTGCTGGAGAGTGGTTACGAAGGCCACCCGCTGCAAGTCTTCTTGGTTCGCATCCTGTTTTGCCTGTTTGCAGAAGATACCGGCATCTTCAACCGCCACCAAGTGACCCGTTACATCCTCAAACATACCAATGAAGATGGCTCTGATTTGGATATGCACCTAGCAAAGTTATTCCAAGTGCTCGACAAGCCCTATGAGAAGCGCAATAAGAATCTGCCTGAAGGCTTGGCTGAATTCCCCTATGTGAATGGTGCCCTGTTTGCAGAGCGCTTTGATATGCCCTCATTCAGCGCGGATATGCGTGATCAATTGCTAGAGTGCGCCTACTTTGATTGGGCTGACATCTCCCCCGCTATCTTTGGCTCTCTCTTTCAATCGGTAATGGATCAGGAAACACGCCGTAGCTTGGGCGCACACTACACCTCTGAAAAGCATATTTACCGCCTAATCAATCCACTATTTTTGAATGACCTTAAACAAGAGTTTGAGCAAATCACCAAACTAAAGCGCGGTAAACAACAACGTTTAATCAGCTTTCAACAAAAGCTTACTGACCTACAGTTTTTAGATCCCGCTTGTGGTTGTGGCAACTTCCTGATTACCACCTACAAGGCGATACGTGAATTAGAGTTAAGCGTACTTCAAGAACAGCTCAAAGACGATGAACACCTTGGGGCCACCCTAACCATTGAGCCACTTATCTCTTTAGACCATTACCATGGTATCGAAATAGAAGAGTGGCCCGCCCGTATTGCAGAAGTGGCCATGTGGCTTACACAGCACCAAATGAATAGGGAATTTGCCAAACAGTTTGGCCATGAGCCGGATTTACTGCCCTTGAAGACCGCAGCACACATTTTCCCTGAGAATGCCTTAACTTTAGATTGGGCTGAAGTGGTAGCCCCTAACAAGCTGAATTACATTATTGGCAATCCACCATTTGTGGGCAAAAACTACCGAAGCAAAGAACAGAATGAAAGCATGGCTTCCACAATGAAGCATATCAAAAACTGGAAGAGTCTCGACTTTGTTACTTGCTGGTTTGTTAAGTCTGCGGAATTCATGCAGCAAAACCAAAATATCCAAGCAGCCTTGGTTTCCACGAACTCAATTACGATGGGTGAACAAGTTGAGCCATTGTGGAACAGTCTTCTGGGACTCGGCATTAAAATCAATTTTTCCCACCGTACTTTTTCGTGGAGTTCAGAGGCAAAAGGAAAGGCTGCTGTTCATGTTGTTATTATAGGCTTTTCATTGTTAAACAAAGATACTAAGAAAATATTCCACTACTCAGACTTAAATGGTGAAGCAACCATAAGTAACGCAAGGAACATTAACCCATACCTCATTGATGCCATTGATACCACCATTGGAAATAGAGGAAAACCCATCTCAGAAGTCCCCGCTTTGATATATGGAAACAAACCGGTTGATGGTGGTTTCCTGTTACTCTCACCTGAAGAAAAAGCTGAATTAGTCTCGCTAGAGCCTACGGCCGAAAGATGGTTAAAGCCTGTTATCGGTTCTAGAGAGTTTATCAACCGGCTTGAAAGATGGTGTTTATGGCTAGTAGGTATTACACCAAACGAACTAAAGAAACTTCCAGAAGTTATGAAGCGCGTTCAGCAAGTAAAAGAAATGAGATTAAATAGTGTTGACGCGGGTGCAAGAAAACTTGCAGAGCGCCCAACTGAGTTTAGGGATACACGGGTACCAGAAACCTACATTGTAGTCCCTAGAGTATCTTCAGAACGAAGAGAATATGTTCCAATGGGCTTCTTTACTGGTGAGACAATTTCAACCGATCTAAATAACTTAATACCAAATGCCCAGAAATATCATTTTGGAGTTCTTGAATCTAAAATACACATGGCTTGGTTATCTGCGGTAACTGGCCGACTAAAAAGCGATTACCGCTATTCGGCCAAACTAGTGTACAACAACTACCCTTGGCCCGAAGTAGACGATGCCCAAAAAGCCAAAGTAAAAAAAGCCGCTCAAGCGGTATTAGACGCCCGTGAACTCTACCCCGATAGCTCCTTAGCTGATTTATACGACCCTCTACTGATGCCCGCAGAGCTGCGCAAAGCCCATAATGCATTAGATAAAGTGGTAGACCGCTGTTACCGCAAAGAACCCTTTAAGGACGACACACAGCGCCTTAAGCTGCTATTTGAACGCTATGCTGAGTTAACAGCTAACAGCTAGTGGCATATTGCCCATGGTATATATAGGAATATTGACTTGGTCCAATGGGTTGGGTCGTTCACAGCACTAGAACAGTCTAGTGCCCCGGTTAATTCCGCCGCTGGCGGCCACGGAGAGCGAAGCGAAGGCCGCTAGTCCCGGATAGTCAACCCTGTCCGCCTATTCGTAGTGCGAGTGAAACGAGCTGCGAAGAAGATGCGGCAGCAGGTATAGTTGGCGTAGAGCCATTGTGGTAGCAGTGTTTGTGTGCGACGAGTGGAACGATGTTAGTACACAGACGCAGCGGACGCAGGGCCGTCCGGGCAAAAGGAATCAGTCGTCGCGTTAGTGAGTCTTATTTTGGCATGGATGCCAAAATGAGGTAACGAAGTAGCGACTCGCTTGCCTTTCTGCCTAATGAGTATAAGGGCAATATTAAACCCTTAAATACTGAGCTTAACAGCAAGGAAACGCATGATGGGAAGAGTACGAAAAATAAACCCCACTTCACGCCGCTGGATTACCGTTGTTATTTACGGCATTCTCGCTGCAGTTATTTGGAAAATGATCGAGCCATGGGCATTTAAGTTGTTGTCCCCTATTAGTCAGCAGCTGGCTAGCTGGCCCAATTATTTGGGATCCCTATCACTGATACTACTTGGAGGCACTGCAGCTTGGCTCATCACCAAACGACAAGGAGTGGGGATTTGGGGGTTTCTGCATTTTTTTCGTTACCCGCCACTATGGGTATCGATCCTCATTGGGCTGTGTATAGTCAATTACAACAAACCTGATGAACTAGGCCTCTCCTTGGTCGCCTGTATCATGTGGTTTGCGCTTGCCATGACGTTAATTGAGACCATACCAGCCATCTATCGGCAATCAGAAGCGGCTTCTAGGGATAACTCCAATGACAAACACGCCATAACACCTCAGTTAATCAATAACTTTGAAGAGCTTAAAAAATGGATCCAAAGTGATATAGAAATCAACACGCCAAAAGATGACTGCTTTAACCACAATGCAATAGCCTCCCGAATTGCTAAGCGACTTTCCACTAACCCAAGTGACGATTCCTGCTCTATCGGTGTCATCGGTCCACTAGGTTCAGGGAAAACCAGTATCGGGAAGCTTGTAAACTACCATTTAGATTCCACCCTTGGAATCCGCTTTGTCCAACTCTCGTTATGGCAATATCACACCCCAGAAGCAGCTGTTAGCGGCATACTCAGTCATCTTATCAATGAGCTGGGGAATGATGTGGACACCCTTGCTATGACTAGGCTTCCCGATGCCTATATTCAAGCTATTGCAAAGAGCTCGACTCCTTTATCGAGCCTAACTTCAATACTAGCCATTCCCCAACAGCCTGATGAATTGCTGGAAAAGATTGAGACGATTGCCGACGCTATTGGACTTAAAGTAATTTTGTGGATCGAAGATTTAGAGCGTTATGCTGGAAGTGAACAGGAAGAATACAGTCACGAATTAGTCCGCTGGCAAATGGAGGAGAAGCTTGACCCTTTGCGATCACTACTTTACCTATTAGACAAGCAAAAAAATATCTCTGTGATAGTAGCGGATACAGGCTTAAATAGCCGATTTGATTTGCAGAAGATTGTTCGCTTTATCGAAAAAGTACCGAGTCTATCGCCTGACCAGGTAAGCCTCATAGGAAAAACATTCCACCAAGGACTTCTTAAAGAAGAGCCAACATTAATTTTACCCGACAATGAAAAGAGTATATTCACTGAAGAAATAGCACAACCTGATTGGCTCTCCTATTTACAGGCGGGAGAAAACCTAGCCACTTCCCCCTTTTCATTACTAAACCAGACTCCTCGTACTCTCAAGATGACTTTACGACTGACAGTCGATATGTGGGTGAAATTACGAGGTGAAATCGATCTAGATCACTTACTATCCATCAACCTTATCCGAATCGTTAATCCCAAATTATTCTCCTTCGTCGAAAAGCATATCCAAAGATTCCAAGATGGCCCCTATCCTGAGAACAATCGTGTTCAACGAGGAGTGGAAACTAAAGAAGATGCTTTTTTGAGGAAATTGGAGCAACTTGTAGGATCACCACGCAATCAGAAAGCCAATCAAGAGGTTAGTACTCGCAGCAGGGAAATGGAACTGGCCTACCAAGCAATCCTTGAATTTCTATTCCCGAGAACTTATCAAAAACAATCTAGGGATATTCGGCCACAAGGTATATTCCACGACATCTATTGGAAACGTTATATCAAAGAAGATGCAACCGAAAGTGAGATACTTGACCAACGAGATATACTCCCAGTTTACGAAAACTGGATTTCTGGCGATAGCCTCGGTGCGAGACAATATGCCAAGTTAGTTTGTAATACTAAACTCTCCTCTAGAGCGGTACACTTCATATACTTCACTACTTACTCTCTAGAACATCTAGCTCAACTATTAAAATTCGTTGCAGAAGAAGAGCATCGAGCCCCCATCCCTAATACCTTCTCTAACGCTGGATTAGGATTAAAGGCACTCAACCTTCGAGCTCCGAGTGAATATGAATTATGGGGCGGCCTGAATAGTGAAGTACAAACAGCATTTGAAGAGCTAATAGACCACTACACGCCAATAGACCTGCCGTTAATGAAGAAAATACAGGATATATTTTGCATTAACCCAGGCTATCAGTTTAACCTCACATTTGGACAAAAACTGGTGGACTGCTTTCCGCCGGAAAACTGGAGTGAATTTCTTGATGCGCTAGGCGATAATACAGAAAACACACTAAATGAAATTATTCTCAACTTCCATGACTTTAATAGCCCTACAAGCCAAGAGAAATTCGAGCCCAGCATATATGCAACGCTGCTAGAGGCCCTAAGAAATGCACCCCATAGAGCTATTCCCCATTTCCTATTATTAATGGTCACCAACTCTAAAGATCCTGCTCCTACCTTAAAAATAGAGTTTGCTAAAAAGCTCTGCAGCCTAGAAGAGCTTCAACGGATGTTACACGATGATACCTTACGATTCTCAGAGACTAATTTAACGATGCGTTTAACTGCAGCCCGGAAAGGAGTTTCCGAGGCACTTCAACAGAGCTAAGTCAGGTACGTTAAAATGTCGATCACGTTAACAACCAGGTAATATCTTGCCTAATAAATGACAAAGTCACTCAAGCACACAGGTCTACATGAAGTTGCTGCGATTACTGCCTTTTCATCTCTCGGGCAAGCGCTTTGGCAAGCTCATCAGTATTTACGAACGGATTAACCGCTTCACGGGGCAAACCTAATTGCTGGATAACTTCAGCTTGTCGCTTGGGCTGAACCTCCCCATAGGCTAGAAAGGTGGTTAGCACCCCTTCATGGCCCATGTTTTGACTCCATGCTTTAAACTCTTCAGGGGTTTGACACACTTTCTCACCCAGCCCTACCAGGGTTTTACGAAAACTATGGGGATTGAAGTAAGGCAAGCCAGCCGACTCAAAAGAGGCCTTAAAGACAGTACGGATAGGCGAAGCGGTGCTCCAATGCTGTTTTACTATGCCTGTAGCTTGAAAGGTGCTATTTCTCCCCGGCTTTACCTCCGTTTTAGGAAACAAAGGGTCTTCATTCCCCCATAGCAATTCCTCTTTAAGGTAATTTATCCAGTCATACACTATCTGAAACAGATCATCACCCACCGGAAAGAAATAGGTGGTGAAGGTTTTACTAAATTTGGTTTTTACCTCTCGGGCATCCTGAAAAACGCTGCTATTCACAATATCAATATGCTTGAGCTTCATTGAGGCTATCGCACTATCCCTAGCCCCGGTTAATAATGTGAAGGCAATCAAGCAACGGTTACGCCGCTCTAACACGGTATCTGAACCCATTGACGCGATGACATGCTGAATCTGCTTAAGCGTCGGCACGGGTCTTTCACGACGTGCAGTGGCTACCCTTGTCTCTTTTTCGGATAGATTGAAATATTCCGCATCCGAATAACTCACCCGTGATTTATAGCCTATTTGCATAGAGAGCCACTGAAAGAAGCCCTTTAAATGACGAAGTGTTGAATTCAAGGTAGCCTTACTCAATTTTTCACCCGTGTGCTGGCTATCTTGCTTGCTTAGGTACTTTTTGAAACCTACCGCCTGCTCAAAGTGAAAGCTTTTAAAATCACGATACTTGCCATATACCTCAAACCGATTTAGTGCTTTGGCGATGGCATCAATCGAAGCTTCATTTTGCCGCTTAGCCTCTTTCATGAATATGAAATATTTACGCTTGATACGCTCATTGTCTGGGTTGTATTTCATCATCGTTTTACCTTATTGCTTAGAGTCACTGTTTAGGAGGGGATTACCCCTCTTGTTTATGTGTTTTTGATCTGTCGGTAATGTGATCTCTAATTTGTCGCTAAGCTTGCCCAGCTGAGCCAAGCTAGTGTATTTATTCATAAGCCCTTCACAGCTTGGGCAGAGTGCGATTAAACGTCCTTTGTCGGGTGTCTGTGCTTCATATTCAGCCATGCCACCCGCTGCTGATTGGGGCCTTCTGCATCGAACACAATAGAACTCCCAAGGCTGGCACTTCTGCTTATTCTTGGTCTTCTTATCCCGAATGAATTCACGTAACACGCTGCCCAATATCAACATGGGAAATCTATCATCGCAGACACTCAAGCCACTCTTTACCCAAGCCCGCACCGTATTTTTATGAACCCCATAGAGTTCGGCTACCTCTTCCACCGTATAGTTACGATGAATTTTGGCATGGTTGGGGTTCAGGCTTTTGGCCATTACTTCACCCCACGGCTAGCTTCAATTCTTTGTGTTAGCCATTGATTAACATCTTCTTCAATCCAGCCAACCGCCCGCCCACCTAAAGAGATAGATGAAGGAAACTCTTTTTTTGATATGCGTAAATAGATGGTGCTACGGGATAGGCCGGTTAACTCTTTAACAGCGGGTAAACGTATTATTTTGTATGACATGCTAAACCTCTTAAATGCTTACTGGATGGTGTAAGCGAGAGCTTAGGTGTGCGATTTTTGAATGGAAATGGTGATTTACCGCCTACTAGTGGCGGTAAATAAAGTTTAAAAACAGTGCATTATGGTTTTACAACATGGCTATAAATTGACTACATCAATTGTAGAGGGAAAATAAAATCACATAATATCAGCATGTTACTAAGAATAAAGTTAGGCGCAAATTTTCCGCCTAACTTTTAGCCCTTCATTTTCCGGTAGATAGTGCTTGCCGTCTTACCTTGAGCTATAGACATTGTGGCTATTCTCTTTGAAATCCATGTGGCTTTTTTATCTGTATGCTGTCGGCACAAACGCTTGTAGGCATCTTGCCAATCTTGATGCATCGCTTCTGTTTTCCGCTTGCCTGCTTCACGTTGCGATATAGAAGGGGTGTACTGCTTGCCTTGGGCGGGTGGCTTGGTGTGTAGCATCTCGTTAATTCTTGCTCGATCAATTCCGAGTGTTTCAGATTCAAAATACAGTAGTTCATCTAAGGGAGCTGTATACTGGTTAACTTCCAGCACTAAAGGGTTTGCATTCAGACTTACCCAGCGCCGCCCCCGTTCACTTGATAGCATCCCCAAACGAATATTGGCTTGCTGTTTGGTTTGATCAATCTTGAATTCTAGCCCGAGTACGTTAGCAACCACCTTTGCTAACTGTTTATGACTGGTTTTCCATTGCTGTAGATGGGGTAGCGGTATGGTAATTCGCCCCATTTCACCTTGTCTATCAGGATCATCACAGACAATAAAAGCACGATTTTTTAAAGTTGAAGTATTTGAATGTATAAGTACATCCATCATGCAGGCATTTTCACAGCCACTACATTCAATTGATTCAGCTTGTGCAGCCCTCACCAACAAGCCAACGGCTTTAAATTGCTGTAGCTGGCCTTTAGGCCACGATTGCACCGTCTGCCAACTCAGCAATACCGGTTTATCTGATTGGGCTACATGCTCTAATAGGTCGATTAATGCGGCATTATATGACATGGTATTTAATCAGGCTGTAAGGCGGGTTCGATGCCTGACTGTGCCAACATATCCCGAATCACTGCATCATTTCCACTGTGATTCAATGCACAAGAATTAGGGTGAGTGATGTTAAACCGGCGTGTTTTCCCACGTGGATTATCAACGGTAGGTTCAAACATAACTTTCAAGCTGATTTGGGTAATATGATGTTCCGGTAAATTAAGCTCATCGAGCAACTCATACACAGCTTGAGGGTTGTTTTTAGTATCGGCCTCTAAAACAATACGCCGCTTCACACCGTGCTTAAGTGATAATCGTAGTCGCGTCACCACAACACCAACAATGCCCGATTCGATGGTTTTATTAAATTCAAAGCTACTATCGTTTAGCGGGGTAAGGTCATAAACTCGATTATCTATCTCACCACTTGGCAAGGTATCAAGCTTTAAAATGGTTTGAGCAAACAGTTTTTGCAGGGTAGGTACTGCCTTGGTATTTTTTGGTGCGTAAATATCGAGAGAATGTTCCTCTTCACAATAGACAAAGATAATTTCAAAGGCGGGATGTCGAGCACGGGTTTTCAGGGTATCACTTACCCATTCCACATCGGATTGTGCAAAGTCTTCAGGATAGGCAAAGAAATACTCTTTGTTATGCCTACGGTACGGCTCTACCTTACAGTTTCGCCCCTTCCCCTCTTTGGTATGAAAGAAATCACTAATGGCCTTTTCCAACGCATCAATATCTTCATCTTCCACACAGGGAATTGCAGGGGGTAATTGATTACGCTTCTTCCAATATGAAGGGCTTACACTATCAGCATGTATAAACATACTAGCCCCGCGCCAATAGCACTTGTAACCCAAAAAGGCCCACATGACCTTGGCATGAAAGCTTTCTATTTCTGAAATAGCTTGAGCAAAAGAATCATCTTCGTCGTGATAAGCCGCCTCATCCACAAGTGCTTTCACCCCGCCATCAAAAGCAAGTGCGTTTATATCTTGAAAATCTGCTTCAACAACGGCTTGCTGTTCTTCTGGTAGCTTAAGAAAAGATTGAAGAATAGCATCAGCATCATTCTCTTTGAGTTCATTGAAGTCCATCCCCAATGAAATAGCTTTTGATTTAAAATAACGGGCTAAATACGCATTAGGCATGCGCCTGAAGAATTGCAAATGTCCATATTGAGCGGCCATCTATTTTCCTTGGATGATTAAATACCTACCGGTTAACATGATATTAACTCATTGATGGAAATTCAGACACTCTAAGACATGGTATTTATTCGATTGAGCAGACGAAGAGAGAACATCCCAATTGAACGATATGAATGGGTGATTTTAATTTTTAGTAGTACCGTTAGTAGTACTACCAATAATATAAATATTAAATGTACATGCATAACAAATAGATACAGACAAAAGACAGTTCCCGCCAGCCCACCAAATAAACCAAAAAGGCCATCCTGTTTTTAGGATGGCCTTTTTGGTTTACAGGGCGTGAGTTTGAGGCGTGGACGAGAGCCGGCGAAAGATCATCTAGTCATTGCGTATATGGTCTCCTCCCATATTGCAAGGCTTTGAGAATTAATAACAGTGACAGGGTTGCTCTCGTATATCCGGCCTATAGTCGTTGGACTTAAACG
>Ga0316204_10006530_pt1 | contig 17864 bp, 13 predicted proteins | sample 6monrhotite_MG_2_FD_205661 | JGI IMG/M metagenome (GOLD analysis project Ga0316204, IMG submission 205661) | Microbial mat bacterial communities from mineral coupon in-situ incubated in ocean water Damariscotta River, Maine, United States -... | ecosystem: Environmental > Aquatic > Marine >... | reverse complement strand
TTAGCGCTGCCAGCCATTTGGACCCTGTACCCCAGGTCCTCAAGGTAAAAGGTTGCCACTTTAAGCAATCCTTCTTCATCATCGACAACCAAAACGGTCTCATTACCGCCCGGCAGGGTATCATTGATTTCAGATTTGGTTCCCTTATTTTTGTCCACTCCACCGGTCTCTTTCGGCAAATAGATACGGAATGTCGACCCTCTGCCGGACTCTGAATACACCCTAATATGCCCACCTGAACGCTGAACGAACCCGTAAACCATGCTCAGTCCCAGTCCCGTTCCCCGCCCGGTCTCTTTGGTCGTGAAGAACGGTTGAAAGATCTGGTCAGTAACATCTGGTGCCATCCCGATTCCCGTATCACTGATTGAAATCAGTACAAATTCCCCCGCCGTACTTCCCGGGTTCATCTGGACATACTGTCCATCCAGAACCTTGTTAGAGGTCTCGATCATTAACGAACCGCCATCGGGCATGGCATCGCCGGCATTCAGGGCAAGATTGAGGAGTGAGTTCTCGAATTCCCCTGGATCAATACTAACCACCCAAATGTCATCAGCGAGATGGGTCTCAATCGCAATTTTCGGCGTCAAGGACTTGGCAATCAGGTTTTTCATGCCCGTTATGAAATCATTCACGTTGGTTATTTGTGGGGACCCGCCTCCTCCTCTGGCAAAGCCAAGCAGTTTCTTGGTGATATTGGCTCCACGTTGGCCGCCCTTATATGCCGCCTCAACATATTCCGAAGCCTTGGCATCCCCAACCACTTTGCGGTGCAGCAGGTCAAGGTTACCCATGATGACGCCGAGCATATTGTTAAAGTCGTGGGCGATGCCGCCGGTCAGTTGACCTACGGCTTCCATTTTTTGGGATTGGCGGAGTTGGCTCTCAAGTTGTTTTCGCTCGGTGATGTCGGTTCCGATCCCCCGATAACCCTTGAACGATCCGTCCTCATCAAAGACAGGGGCACCCGAGGTGGACATGTGAACAACTCTGCCGTCAGAATAGACGCGAGAATGTTCAAAATTCTTGAACGCACGATGGGCTTTCAAATCCTCTATATTCTGACGCAACAGATCGCCTTCTGCTATAACGCCTGATTCACTCCTCGTCTCTCCGAGCAGGTCTTTCTCGGAGATGCCGCTGATCTCGGCAAACGAATCTGAGAAATAGGTGAAGCATAGTTTCTCATCCATTTCCCAAAACCAGTCTGAGGCCGCTTCCGAAAAGTCCCTAAAGCGTTTTTCACTCTCGCGCAGCTTTTCTTCCCCTTTCTGCATCTCGGAATAAAACTTTGCGAACCGTCCAGTCGTCTCATTTATGGAGTTGACGACTTTATCCAGTTCGTCTTCTTGGCGGCCATCTTCTGACCGGCGGTCCAACTTCAAAGTTCCAAATGACTGGCCCAAGGATACCTTGGACAGGAAGTTGGCAACATGCACGAGATGCCGGGTGACGAGGAAATGAAAAACCAGCAGAATGAAGCCCGCGACGAGAAATGTCTTTATACCGTTGCTGACGAGGATGACCACTGTTTTGTCAATCAAGCGTTGGTAGACACCATCCAGGGTCGCCACCGCCGTCAAATTGCCAAGTCTACGTTCCTGTCCCAGATAGTTGAAGACCAGCGGATAATGTCGGACGACCACGTTCTCTGTCTTGTTAACTCCTGTCGAAACCCACACCTTTCCGCGATCTCTGATCTCCAGGTACTGCATGTCAGGGAGGTTAAGAATCCCGTCTATAAGCGTCTGTGACTCCTTTGCATCCATCACCCATAGGCTGCTGCTAAAACTTCGCAGATGGACATCCTTGATTTGCTGTAGGCGGGTGTCGATGAGTAAAAGGTCGTGGTCGTAGTCACGGTATAACTGATACGCGGTGGTGATCAGCGTGATCATCGAACTGAATAAAACCACCGCAATGATGAGGCGGCGAGCTATTTCGTGCCGACGATCGCCAGTTTTTACCCGTCCCATGTCGTTATTCGGTGTCCGACCGCATCAATAGTTTTTTGACGAGACGCTGATAGGTTCCATCGGCCTTCATGGCGCGCAACGAGGCTGTAACTTTGGGGATCAAACTCTGGTGTTTCTTGTGTAGGTACAGGAACATATCTTTGCTCGCGAGAGGCGGTTTCACCATCTTCACCCCGTTAATCTTATTGCTTCTGAGATGGGCCAATCCTCCCCATGCGTCATAAAGCGCCAATTGCGTCCTGTCGTTGATCAGGAGATTAAACAACTGGGCCGGATTCTTTACCTTGGTTATCTGGGCCGCCTCAGTAACGTTGTTTTCAAAAATTTTCCAGCCCGTAATCATGCCGACGGAATATGGCTTGAGGCTCTTCCAGTTGGTGATCTGAAAATCGCCCTCCTTGGCAAAGGCGACAAACTTCCAGTTGATTATGGGCTCAGGTACCGGAATCAGGTTGGGATAGATTTTTTCCAGCCCGGCGACCCTGAGCGAGTCACCGTCGCTGATACCAGCGTTAGCGTCTATGATCGCCCTTTCGGCGGGCAGCCTAACAACCTTAACCCCGATGCCGACACGTCCCAGCACTTCCTTCAGAACGGCGTCCATGAAGCCCGTTTTCTCTGGAGTGTGATAAGGCGCGGGAGCGGGCGAGTTAAGGACCAGCGTTTCCTGAGCCTGAACCTGATTAGCTAAAACAAGAAACAGGGAAATCCATATCAGATGTATGAGTTTTATGATTTCCTCCCCGCCTGTATTCTCACGAAAACCGACAAAATCATTATAATGAATATAATGATAGCAAAATGGCGTTTCAATAGATACGTGCGTTCAGGTTGAAATTATTCAACGCTATCAATCATCAGGGGAACAGACGATCGCTTTTGTGGTTCTGGCGCAAAATCACGAAGTTACATGACTACCCCGGCAAGAAAAAACCAAATATAACCCTACAAGGCGCTGCATTTAAGAGAATACGATGGCAACACAACACCTTTTCATTTGGGAAATTGTTTAAATCGATATGCATAATTGATGAGGCGCATCTTTTGGGCAGTCTCTAGTCGTCGCAACGGAAAACCTGTTACACCCCAATCCCCAGCGCCGGAAGTTTGAGGCCGTTTTCCTTGGCGCAGTCGATGGCGATGTCGTAGCCGGCGTCGGCGTGGCGCATGACGCCGGTCGCCGGGTCGTTCCACAGGACGCGACCAATGCGCCTGGCGGCGTCTTCGCTGCCGTCACAGCAGATAACCATGCCGGAATGCTGGGAAAAACCCATGCCGACACCACCGCCATGATGCAGGCTGACCCAGGTGGCCCCGGAGGCACAATTCAACAACGCGTTCAGGAGCGGCCAATCGGAGACCGCATCGGAGCCGTCTTTCATGGATTCGGTTTCGCGGTTGGGGCTGGCGACGGAACCGGAATCGAGATGATCACGGCCAATCACCACCGGGGCTTTTAGTTCACCGGAGGCGACCATTTCGTTGAACGCCAGTCCCAGTTTGTGGCGTTGCCCGAGACCAACCCAGCAGATGCGCGCTGGTAATCCCTGAAAGGCGATGCGGTCACGGGCCATGTCGAGCCAGTTGTGCAGATGTTCATCATCGGGGATCAGTTCCTTAACCTTCTGATCCGTTTTGTAGATGTCTTCCGGATCACCCGACAGGGCGGCCCAGCGGAACGGGCCAATGCCGCGGCAGAACAGCGGGCGGATATAGGCCGGAACAAAACCGGGAAAATCAAAGGCGTCTTTGACACCCTCATCGAACGCCACCTGACGGATGTTGTTGCCGTAATCCAGGGTCGGGACACCGGCATTCCAGAAATCCAGCATGGCTTGAACGTGTATTTTCATCGAGGCGCGGGCCGCGGCCTCGACGGCTTTCGGGTCGGATTGGCGTTTTTCACGCCAATCGGCCATGGTCCAGCCCTGCGGCAGATAGCCGTTGATGGGGTCGTGGGCCGAGGTCTGGTCGGTGACCATGTGGGGGCGGATGCCGCGTTTGAAGATTTCCGGGACCACATCGGCGGCGTTGCCCAGCAACCCGACGGAAACCGCGCGGCCCTCGCCGTGGGCTTTTTCGACGATCGCCAGGGCCTCATCCAGCGAGTCCGTTTTTTCGTCCACATAACGCGTGCGCAGGCGGAAATCGATGTGGTCTTCATCACATTCAACGGCAATACACGACGCCCCCGCCATGGTCGCCGCCAATGGCTGCGCGCCGCCCATACCACCGAGCCCCGCCGTCAGAATCCATTTTCCCGAAAGGTCGCCGTCGTAGTGCTGGCGCCCGGCTTCGACGAAGGTCTCGTAGGTGCCCTGAACGATGCCCTGCGAGCCGATGTAGATCCACGAGCCCGCCGTCATCTGGCCGTACATCATCAGGCCTTTTTTATCGAGTTCGTTAAAATGATCCCAGTTGGCCCAGTGCGGCACCAGATTGGAGTTGGCGATTAATACCCGCGGCGCATCGGCATGGGTTTGGAAGATGCCAACGGGTTTGCCGGACTGAACGACTAGGGTTTCGGTTTCCTCCAAGCCTTTGAGCGCATCGACGATGGCGTCGAAATCAGCCCAGGTCCGCGCTGCCCGCCCGATGCCGCCATAGACCACCAGTTCATGGGGGTTTTCGGCCACCTCGGGATCGAGATTGTTCATCAGCATACGCAGCGGCGCTTCGGTCAACCATGATTTGGCGTTGAGGTCAGTGCCACGAGGGCTCCGGACATCGCGGGTATTTTTACGGGGATCAGACATCTCTCAATCTCCTCATATTGAATTACAGATTGCCGTCAAGCGCCGCTCGCTCAAGACGGCTCAACAGATCTTGCAGGTAGGGGCGGATCAAATCCGCCCTGTCTTCGCGATAGGTCCAGGGCGGCGTCTCTTCCATATAGGCGCGCTGGCCCATTTCCATCTGAATGGCATGAACGCCGGTGGCCGGTTGGCCATAGGTCCGGGTGGTCCAGCCGCCGGTGAAACGCCCGTTCAGGACGAAATCGAATTCATCTGCGCCGGAACATACCGACACCACCGCCTGCTCGATTTCCGCCGCACAGGTCTCCCCACCGTTGGTGCCGATATTGAAAACCGGCAGCAGGCCGTCGAACAGGTAGGGCACGGTCGAGCGGATTGAATGACAGTCATACAGCACGGCAACTCCGTGTCTTGCTTTCACCCGTTCGATCTGCCCGGCCAGCGCCTCATGATAGGCTTTGTGATAGGTCAACGTGCGTTCAGCGATTTCATCGTCACCGGGCTCCTGCCCGTCCAGATAGATCGCATCGCCGTCAAATGTTGTTGTCGGACAGACGCCGGTTGTGTTCTGTCCCGGATACAGGCTGACGCCGGAGGGATCGCGGTTGGCATCGATGACGTAACGTGAAAACGTCGCTTTGACCACGGTCGCACCGGCGAGCAGACCGTCATAAAGCCGATCGATCCACCAGTCGGTATCGGCGATGGCGCGACCGGCATCGTTCAGGCGGATAGCCAGATCATCGGGGATTTCCGTGCCCACATGAGGCATGCCCAAAATGACAGGGCCGGTACCTTCACTGATGATGTACGGGGTCATCGGTTGTCCTTCAATTCTGGCAGGTTTTGTTCACCGACGGCGTCAATGATGGCGCGGGATCGGATCAGAGCACCTGCCGCTTCAATATCCGGGGCGAGATAGCGATCCTCACCCATACTTGCGACGTCGCCACGCAAGCGGGCAATCACTCGGGTTAGTAGCCGGCTGGTGATCAGGGGGCTGCGAAATTCGACACCCTGGGCGGCGGTGATCAGCTCAATCCCAATGATGCGGCCAAGGTTATCGGCCATGGGCAACAGGCGACGGGCCGCATGGGCAGCCATCGAGACATGGTCTTCCTGATTGGCGCTGGTCGGTGTTGAATCGACACTACACGGTGAGGCCATTTGTTTGTTTTCCGACATCAGGGCGGCGCTGGTAACCTCGGCGATCATCAGCCCCGAATTCACCCCGGGGTCAGGAGATAAGAACGCCGGCAGGCCAAAATTCATGGCCGGGTCGACCATCAGGGCTACCCGGCGCTGGGCGATGGAGCCGATCTCGGCGATGGTGAGGGCGATCTGATCCGCCGCCAGGGCGACGGGTTCAGCATGAAAGTTGCCGCCTGAAATGATCGACCCGTCTTCGATGAAGACCAGTGGGTTATCGGTAACCGCGTTGGCCTCAATCTCGAGCGTCCGCCCGGCCTGACGCAGCACATCGATGCAAGCCCCCAATACCTGCGGCTGGCAGCGCACACAGTATGGGTCCTGCACACGTTCATCATCGTCGCGATGCGATTCGCGAATATCTGATCCGTGCATCAAGGATCGTAAGGTGTGGCCCACATCAATCTGTCCCTGATGGCCGCGAAGTTCATGAATTTCTTCGCGGAAAGGCGCTGATGAGCCCATGATGGCATCGGTCGACAGCGCCCCGGTGATCATTGAACCCAAAGCACAGCGCCAGGTTTCAAACAGCCCGGCCAGCGCCAGCGCCGTCGACACCTGAGTTCCATTGATCAGCCCCAAGCCTTCCTTGGGGCCCAGTTCCACCGGCGCCAGCCCGACCGATTTTAATGCTGCGCTGGCCGACATGCGCTGACCTTTGTAGAAGGCTTCGCCTTCGCCAATCATCACCGCCGTCATATGCGCCAGCGGCGCCAGATCGCCCGACGCGCCGACCGATCCCTGCGCCGGGATCATAGGCGTTACACCGGCTATCAGCAGGCTTTCGATCTGTTCAATGATGTGGGAGCGAACGCCGGATGCGCCGCGTCCGAGGGACAGGAGTTTCAGGATCATGGTCAGGCGAACGATTGATTCCGACAACGGCTCACCAACGCCACAGCAATGCGACAGGATCAGGTTACGTTGCAGCCGCGCCGTATCTTCTGGAGCAATCCGCGTATTGGCGAGTTTGCCGAACCCGGTATTGACGCCATAAACCGCCTCATCTCCCGTTGCCGCTTTGGCAATCAATTCGGCGGCGGCATCAATACGAGGGCGAGTGGCGGGATGCAGTTTCACCGACGGGCTGTGCCAATAAAGATGGGCGAGAGTGTCGAGCGTGACCTCGCCCGGCGTCAGGGTCAAAACCTCAGTCACTCAAACCTCCAGCGATACGTTGATACAACGGGTTAAATCCCATGGCGTAGGAGAGCTCGGCCGGATGGTCGATATCCCATATCGCGAGATCACAGGCTTTTCCGATGCTGATCGTTCCCGTCTCGTCGCCCAGGCCCAACGCCTTGGCGGCGTTTCTGGTCGCCCCGGCAAGCGCTTCTTCGGGGGTCAGGCGAAACAGGGTACAGGCCATGTTGAGGGCCAGCAGAATTGACGTCAGCGGCGATGATCCGGGGTTACAGTCTGTCGCCACAGCCATGGGGATATTACGTTGGCGCATCATGTCAATGGGCGGCACTTTGGTGTCGCGAAGATAATAGAATGCCCCCGGCAGCAACACGGCGACTGTTCCGGCGCGGCTCATCTGGATGGCCGAGTCCTCACTAAGATGTTCCAAATGATCCGCCGACAGGGCACCGTATTCCGCCGCCAGCCCGGCACCTGACTGATCGGATAGCTGTTCGGCGTGAATTTTCACGGCTAGGCCATGTTGATGGGCGGCTTCGAAAACGCGGCGCGTTTGCTCCAGGGAAAACCCGATGGTATCACAAAAAATATCAACCGCATCGACCAACCCGGCATCGGCGATGGCAGGCAACTGATCTTCACAAACCGACGTGATGTAGGCGTCCTTGTCACCACCGGCTTCAGGCGGCAGGGCATGGGCGCCCAGGAAGGTTCGCGATATCTGGACATTTCGGTGCTGACCCAAGGCGCTGGCGACACGAAGCATTTTTGATTCTGTTTCCGTATCAAGGCCGTACCCGGATTTGATTTCGACCGTGGTCACGCCTTCACTGATGAGATGATCCAGTCTCGGCAGGGACTGCTCTAACAGATCGCTCTCGCTGGCCTCACGGGTGGCCTTGACCGTTGAAACAATACCGCCGCCCGCTCTGGAAATTTCTTCATAAGTCGCACCCTTTAAGCGTTGTTCGAATTCCTCAGCGCGGTTTCCGCCATACACCAGATGGGTATGACAATCGATCAATCCCGGCGTCACCCAGCGGCCTTCCAGGTCGATGGTTTCGGCGGCGGTAAGATCGGGAAGGTCCTTGTCCGAACCGACCCAGACGATTTTTCCGTCTTTTCCGACGATCACTCCGGACTCAATCACACCATAGGCGGAGCCATTGTCCTGCATCGTCGCGATACGGGTATTTTTCCAGATTTTATCGGCCTGAGTTGTCACTTCGCTCCTCCACAATTAATTGTATATACAATTGTATTGGACATGCTGCAACATATTTTGTATAGACAAATGATCTTGCAGGAGCTTCCGACATGACACGCCTGTTTTTCGACAACGCCTTACTCCCCCACGGCTGGGCAAAAAACGTCCGCGTTGATGTTGATGTTCAGGGTCGAATTCACCAGATCACACCGAAATCGATCCCGGAGGGTGCAGACCATCACGATCACATCGCCGTGCCCGGCATGCCCAATCTGCACAGCCATGCCTTTCAGCGCGCCATGGCCGGTCTGGCGGAAATCAAGGGACCAGGCGAAGACAGTTTCTGGACCTGGCGTCAGACCATGTACCGTTTTGTCGCTGAACTGACGCCGGAAGACCTGCGTACCATCGCCAGCCAACTTTATGTGGAAATGCTGGAGGCCGGGTTTACGTCAGTTACTGAATTTCATTACCTTCATCACGATCCAAATGGCCGCCCCTATGACGACATCGGCGAGATGGCGGGGGCTCTTGCCGAGGCCGCAACGACCACTGGGATTGGCATGACGTTTCTACCGGTATTCTATGCCAACTGTGGATTTGGCGGGCAACCACCGGAATTGGGACAGCGACGTTTTATCAATTCGCCCGAGCGCTATGGCCTTCTTCACGCGCGGATTTGTGAAATTGCCCGCACGCTGCCGGATGCTGTGGTCGGGATCGCACCGCATTCGCTTCGCGCCCTTACCCCTGAAAGCCTCAGTGAAATCTTGACGTTGGGTACGGATGCCCCCATCCACATCCACATCGCCGAACAGATCAAAGAGGTCGAGGAATGTCTGCAATGGTCCGGTCAGCGCCCGGTTGAATGGTTGCTCGACCACATCGACGTTGATCAGCGCTGGTGTCTCGTCCACGCAACTCACCTGACGGACGATGAACGTCGCGGCATCGCCAACAGCACTGCGATCGCCGGGCTCTGCCCGATCACCGAAGCCAATCTGGGCGATGGGATATTTGATGGTGTGAACTATCTGGGCGATGGCGGCCGGTTTGGTATTGGGTCGGACAGCAACGTCCTGATCAGTGTTGCCGAAGAACTGCGGGTGCTTGAATATTCCCAACGCCTGCGCGATCAGGGCCGCAACCTGCTCACTACGGAAGGCTCCAGCGGCCGATCTCTTTATGAGCGTTCGCTTGGCGGTGGCGCCCAGGCGGCCGGGCGGCAAGTTGGGAATCTTGAGGTTGGTTACCGGGCCGATATTGTAACGCTTGATGCCGATCACCCATCGCTGATCTGCCGCGACGGTGATCGCTGGCTGGATGGCTGGATCTTTGCCGGTGACAACCGGGTTGTCTCGAACGTCTGGGTCGCCGGGCGACAAATGGTTCAGGACGGCCAACATATGGCCCGCGATCAGAGCCGCAGGGACTTCCGCCAATCGATTGAACGGATACTGAAGGCATGAGCACTCCGGCATCAGAATTTGTTCTGGATGGTCAGGGCCCGCTCTATCGCCAGATCAAACGCGCGATTGCCAAACCAATCCTGTCTGGGACATACGACCCGGGCACCCGCCTGCCGTCTGAAGACGGGTTTACCAGAATTTTTGATACTTCGCGCATGACGGTAAACCGGGCATTACAGATGCTGGCAGATGAAGGGCTGGTCACACGCCACCGGCGCAACGGGACCTTCGTCGCCGCCCAGATCACCGAACACGCCGTTATGGAACTGCGCGATATTGCCGATGAAGTTGAGGACACCGGTGCCAGCTACACCTATCAATTGCTTCAACGTCGCCGGATCAAGGCCGATAAGGATGTCGCCGGACATCTGGGTATCCGGCCAGGAAGCACGGTTTTGTATCTGCAATGTCGTCATCTGGCCGATGGCGCGGCGTTTGTCATTGAAGACCGCTACATCAATTCGAAAACCGTGCCCGACGCAGACAACGAGGCTTTCACGCAAACGCCGCCCAGCCGTTGGTTGCTCGAAAATGTTCCCTGGACGCGGGCCGAACATGCGATCACGGCCCTCAATGCTTCGGACGATATGGCGCATCTGCTTAATGTGCCAACCCATGAAGCGTGCCTTCGGGTTGAACGCACGACCTGGCTGGCAGAGCGCCCGGTGACTTACGTTCACCTGACCTACCCGGGCACCCGCCACCGCCTTGTCGGGCGTTTTACACCTGGGGGATGAAGAGGTTGTGAACGGTAAAGCGTGCAACATGTGTCTGTCTTTACACCTCATTGGATTGTAGTGTTAATTTCGACTGAGCCGTCTTTCATCTCGTCTCAGCCTTAGGTAATATCTTTCGTATGCAGACTTGAGTAAAAGTGACACTTGTGATCGACACCATCAAACTCCTGTCGAGAAATCCAAAATTAGTGGAGTTTTCTTCATTTATCCTTTCGCAGTTCGAAGCCGGGGCCCTTCCTGACTACCGGAACATTAACCTGATGGAAATTCCTCATCTGGTTCCGCATGTCTTTGCACTGGATGTTCTCAACTCGTCGGAAAAACTGATCGTAAAGTATTGCGGCACCAAGATTGACGAATTTTACGGCACCAACATGACCGGAAAAAGCATTGTTGACCGCTATAAAGGGGAGGAAAGGTTTGACGAAGTCGAGGCCATTTTCTGGCAAAGCATCCACGCACAAAAACCCAGCTACACCGTCCGCTCCGTCCATTTGGAAAATGAATACGTTGATAAATTCAAGGTCGCGGAAACCGTGATGTTCCCTTGTTCATCGGACGGGGCAACGGTCAACTACACGATCGGGTTTGCGGATTTCTATAATACCCCGTCCCATTTAGAGCCGTGCATTACGTTGATTGAATAATTCAGGTACCGGGCCTGTCCTGGTTTCACTCCTCAACACATAGCTGCATCATCTCCCTAAAAAACATATGGACTTAATGTTTATTCGGCATTAAAGTACCGAATTAAGTATTACGTCAATTCACAAGGATTCAGAATGTCCATAACCGCACACCGCTGGCTGATGACCGAAGTTGGACAACCGATGAGCAAACAGGAATTTGAGGTCGGAACTCCCACTGAAGGTGAGGTCGTCGTCGAGATTTCTGGATGTGGGGTTTGTCATACGGATCTTGGGTATCTTTATGACGGTGTTCGCACCAATCACCAATTACCGCTGGCGCTGGGGCATGAAATTTCCGGCCTTGTCGTCGCCACCGGATCAGGCAGCGAGAGTTGGATGGGAAAAGCGGTTGTGATTTCCGCTGTGATCCCCTGTGGCGAATGTGATCTCTGCAAACGCGGCAAAGGCACGATTTGCCGCAGCCAGATGATGCCCGGCAACGACATTCAGGGCGGTTTCGCTACGCACATCACCGTCCCGGCCCGCGGTTTGAGCGAAGTTGACCTGGCACGTCTTGAGGCTCGTGGCATGACGCTGGCTGATATGTCAGTTGTCGCTGATGCCGTAACCACACCTTATCAGGCCGTCCTGCAGGCCGATGTTCAGCCCGGCAGTCTGGCGATTGTCATCGGCGTTGGCGGGGTTGGTGGATATGCCGCGCAGATCGCTGCGGCCAAAGGGGCGACGGTTGTCGCCATCGATGTGGATGATGCCAAGCTGGAGATGATTTCGAATTTCGGTGCCACCGTGACCTTCAATGCCCGTGAAATTTCAGGCCGTGATCTAAAAAAATCCATTGGCGCCTTTGCCAAGGACAACAATCTACCGGCCACCGAATGGTTCATTTTTGAATGTTCCGGCACCGCCGCCGGGCAGCAAGCCGCCTATGGACTGCTGGTTCATGGGGCGACGCTCAGTGTTGTCGGCTTCACCATGGATAAATTTGAGATGCGCTTATCAAATCTAATGGCTTTCCATGCCCGTGCGCTCGGCAACTGGGGCTGCACGCCGGATCACTATCCTGCGGCCATCGACATGGTCCTGAACGGTGAAATTCAGGTTCTGCCTTTTGTTGAACAGCACCCACTGGAAGACATCAATTCCATTTTCGAAGCCGCACATGACCACAAACTGACCCGCCGCGCCATTCTTATGCCCGGTGCCTGAACGTACCAAACCCAAGGAGCACGCCACCAATGGCTACACCCGAAAGCGTGATTGAAAACACCAAACCAGCTGATCTGAATGACCACAATCTTGTTCCCATCGCCGAAACAATTGTCGATGGCATCATCTATGAAAAACGACCGGCGAAACGCCGGGACGGAACGGTTGCAGACGGTCTGTTCAACGTCTGGATCACCCTGGATAACCCGAAACAGTTCAATTCCTACACCACCGACATGGTCAAAGGGGCGATCCTCGCCTTCCGCCGGGCAAGTGTTGATCGCGAAGTCAATGCTGTCGTCTTCACCGCCGTTGGCGACAAGGCGTTTTGCACAGGTGGCAACACCAAGGAATATGCCGAATATTACGCCGGCAACCCGCAGGAGTATCGCCAGTACATGCGGCTGTTCAATGACATGGTGTCGGCCATTTTGGGCTGTGACAAACCCGTGGTCTGCCGGGTCAATGGCATGCGTATTGGTGGCGGCCAGGAAATCGGCATGGCCTGTGATTTCTCCGTCACGCAGGACCTCGCCAATTTCGGCCAAGCCGGACCCAAACACGGTTCCGCCGCCATTGGCGGATCAACCGATTTCCTGCCGCTGATGATTGGTGCGGAACAGGCCATGGTATCAGGCACATTGTGTGAGCCGTTCTCGGCTCACAAGGCCAACCGCTTAGGAATCGTTTCCGGCCTCGTCCCGGCGCTCAAGATCGACGGCAAGTTCGTTGCCAACCCCTGCGTGATCACGGATCAGATGTTCGACGAATATGGCCGTATTGTTCATGGTGATTTCAAGACCGGCGATGATATGAAAGCCGCCAAAGAGCTGATCAAATCCGGTGAAATTGATCTCAGCCTGCTCGACGAGGCTGTCGAGGCACTCTGTTCAAAACTGCTTGAAACCTTCCCCGACTGCATGACCAAAAGTGTCGAAGAGCTGCGCAAACCGAAACTCACCGCCTGGAACGCCAACAGGGAGAATTCCCGGGCCTGGCTGTCGCTTAACATGATGACCGAGGCCCGCACCGGTTTTCGTGCCTTTAACGAAGGCACGCGCGAAACCGGTCGTGAGATTGATTTCGTCAAATTGCGTCAGGCCCTGGCTGTTGGCACGCCCTGGACGCCGGAGCTCATTGAAAGCCTGATGCCGGGAGCATCTGCGGATGACTGACAGCCCGCTCAAGGTCTGGCGAGAACGTGATGACCGGTTACTCAGGCTGCGCCTGAACCGACCGAAGGCAAATGTCATTGATGCCGAGATGATCGCCTCTCTTGACGCCGCCTTTACTGACGTTGGTGACGTCAATGCTGTCTTATTGGATCACGACGGTCCGCATTTCAGCTTTGGCGCCAGTGTCGAAGAACACCTACCCGCCCAGTGCGCAGAGATGCTGAAAGGCCTGCATGCATTGATCAAAAAAATGCTGGCGTGTCCGGTTCCGGTGCTGGTGTCGGTCAAGGGACAGTGTCTGGGCGGCGGACTTGAGGTGGCCATGGCGGGCCACATGATCTTCTCGGCAAAAGACGCCATGCTTGGCCAGCCGGAAATCAAACTGGCGGTATTTGCGCCTGCCGCAAGCTGCCTGCTACCCCGTCTGGTGGCACATCAGCAGGCCGCGGATTTATTGTATTCCGGGCGCAGTATTAGCGGCGAACGGGCCGCCGAAATCGGTTTGGCGGTGTCTGCCAGTGACGATCCGGAAACCGCCGCCCTCACTTATTTTGACGACCACCTTTCCGGGCTGTCGGCCAGCAGCCTTCGTCATGCGGTGGAAGCCGCGCACGGACCGTTTCGGGACGCAGTCAGCGCCGATCTTGATCGTGTCGAAAACCTGTACCTGCAAGACCTGATGACAACCCACGATGCCGTCGAGGGCCTGCAGGCATTTGTTGAAAAACGCCCACCACAATGGGAGCACCGTTGAACCATGAAAACTGTATCTGAAATCATCGATACCTGTCAGGACCTCTACGACGATCTGAGTTTTACGGTTGCGCGCCGGTGGAAAGAGGCCGAGGAAGGTCGCAAGGTGGTCGGTTATATGCCGGTCTACGTGCCGCGTGAACTGATCCATGCCGGTGGCATGTTGCCGCTTGGCATTCTGGGTGGTGGAGAGTCTCTGGAAGTTATTCACGGCGACGCCTATTACCAGAGCTACATTTGCCGCATCCCCCGTTCCACGATCGAGCTGGCCATCACCAAACGCCTGGATTTTGTCGATGGCATGTTATTCCCGTCCATCTGCGACGTGATCCGCAACCTGTCCGGCATGTGGAAGCTGATGTTCCCCGAAGTCTATGTGCGTTATTTCGATGTGCCGCAAAACTTCAAGGACGGTGTCGGTGGCAATTATTATGCCCAGGAACTGGAAGAACTGCGCGAAGGTCTGGAAGGTGTGTGCGGTCGCAAAATCACCGACGACGACATTCGCCGCAGCACGGCAATCTACAATGAAAACCGACGTCTGGTCGAAGAGGTCTACTCCTTCCGAGCCGCGGCCCCCTGGAAAGCCCCATCCTTTGAGGTTTACCTGCTGATGCGGGCAGGCATGGTATTGCCGGTCGAGGAACATACGCAACTGATGCAGGATTACCTGGCCGCCGCCGAGGCTGAAGATCGGCCCATGCGCGACAACTGCCGGATCATTGTGCAGGGATCGTTCTGCGAACAACCGCCGCTTAATCTGGTGAAATCAATTGAGATGGCGGGCTGTTACATCGTTGATGACGACTACATGCTGGTTACCCGTTGGCTGATGGAAGATGTGCCGCTGGATGGTGACCCGATCGGAAATCTGGCATCCTCATTCCTGCATCAGTCCATTGAAACCGCCTGCAAGTATGAACCCGACGGATCGCGCAAGGGTCAATTCCTGCTCGACACCGTACGCAAGCGCGCCGCCGAAGGGGTTATTTTTGCGGCGCCCAGCTTCTGCGATCCAGCCCTGCTTGATCGCCCCATGCTGGTACACAAACTTAACGACAACAACATTCCCAACATATCGTTCAAATACGCCGAGAACTCCGGCCAAATGCAGCCAATTCGTGAACAGGCCGGAACGTTTGCTGATTCCATCAAACTATGGAGCGACGCATGAACACCCAGACCGCAACACCGGAAATCATCAAAGAAGCTTCAATGCTGAAGCAGAAAGAGATGATTGCCACCAACTATGACAAGCTGACCAATACTCAGGAGTCAGGAGACAAGGTGGTTTCGACCTATGTGCCCGGCAACCTCAATGAGTTGATCCAGTGTTTTGATGTGCTCAACAACCTGCCGGAAATCAACGCCATCCAGAACGGCATGCGCAAGAAGTCCGGCGGTATGATCATGGAAGCCGAAAAAATGGGGCATTCCGAAGATGTCTGCACCTATGTGAAGGCCGACATTGGCAACATGTCAAAAGGCTCGATCGCGCCGAATGGCAAACCAATGCCGATCCCCGATTTGTTGCTGCTGTCGTACACCGGTTGTTTCACCTTCATGAAATGGTTCGAGCTGCTGCGTGATCAGTATGGTTGCGACACCACCATGCTGCATGTGCCTTACAAAGGTGACGGCGTGGCGACATCAAACATGCGCGACTACGTGGTCAAACAATTAAAGGAAGACGTCATTCCGGCGCTGGAAAAAACCAGTGGTGTGAAATTTGATATCGATCGCCTGCGCGAGAACCTGCGCCGGTCGGCAAAAGCAGAGGATGATCTGGTCTGGGTTCTGGAAAGCGCCAAAAACACACCGTCGCCCATCGATGCCTATTTCGGCGGCGTCTTTTACATCGGCCCGATCTTCACCGCGTTTCGCGGATCGGATGATGCGATCGAGTATTACAAACTGCTACGCTCAGAAATCGAAGAGCGTATTGCTGCCGGAAAAGGTCCAGTTACTCCGGAAGGCGACATGGGCGAAGAAAAATACCGCCTCGTTGTCGAAGGCCCGCCGAACTGGACCAGCTTCCGGGATTTCTGGAAAATGTTCTACGAAGAAGGCGCGGTCGTGGTCTCAAGCACCTACACGAAAGTCGGCGGCGTCTACGATTACGACGGCTTCCGTCACGATCCGGACAATCCGCTGGAATCCCTCGCTGACTATTGTCTGGGGTGTTACACCAACCGCAACTTGCCGGAACGCGTCGACATGATCGAAAAGTACATGGACGATTACAGTGCCGACGGTTTTCTGATCAACTCGATCAAAAGCTGCAACAGTTTCTCGGCGGGGCAGTTGCTGATGATGCGGGAAATTGAAAACCGCACCGGCAAACCCGCCGCCTTCGTCGAAAGCGATCTGGTTGATCCGCGGTATTTTTCACCATCGAATATCAAGAACCGGCTGGAAAGTTATTTCCAGATGATCGACCAGAAACGTCGGGCTGGTGGCAGCGCGCCACGCGCCGCTTAGCAGGGAGTTTGAGATTATGCGTTGTTTTATCGGTATTGATCTGGGCTCAACGACAACCAAGGCCGTGTTGCTAGATGAAAATTGTGAGCGTCTGGGCGTCGGCATCACCAATTCACGCTCGAACTACGATACGGCGGCCGCCGTCGCCAAACAGGAAGCCGTGGTGTCAGCCAGACTTCACCTGTTCCGTCGCGCCCTTCGTGAAGATGGCCTGGACGCCGCAGGGGACGACCTGTTTCTTGATCGGGTTGAGCTGTATTTCCGCCTCGAGCAGTTCCTTGAACAACTGGAAGATCTGCACACCACCTGCTCTTCATTTGTTGAGGGGCCAAAATATGTTGGCAAAGAAAAAGCCATTATTGAAGCCCTTGATGGTGTGTTTTTACGCATCCGCGGCGAAGCCCCGGCCTTGTATGCGCCCGGCGGGGCACGGAAATCTGATTTTTTCAGAGATATTGCCGGATCGCGGTTCATGCAGATCGCTGAAGAGATCGCCAAGGATGCTGGATTGCCATTCGATCTGTTGCTGAACGTTTATGATAAATCGATCATTGAGGTTGAAAACCGCCCACCCTCCGGCGACATGTCAGGCAAATTCAGCCGCGCCCTCAATCGGGTTATCGCCGAAGAAGACAGCCTTAAAAGCCAGTCCGAAACCATGGCGGGCGCGTTATCGCGAGCGCTGGACGTGGAACTGGAAGAAACCTATGTGGTCGGCACCGGATATGGCCGGGTTACCCTGCCCTTCCCGAAAGAACACATTCGTTCGGAAATTCTCTGCCACGGCCTGGGCGCGCACATCATGTACCCGGGTACGCGCACGGTTCTTGATATCGGCGGTCAGGATACCAAAGGCATTCAGGTCGACTCAGACGGCATTGTCGCCAATTTCCAGATGAACGACCGTTGTGCCGCCGGTTGCGGCCGCTACCTCGGCTACATCGCCGATGAAATGAACATGGGCCTGCATGAGCTGGGACCGCTGGCCCTGAAATCAACCAAGTCGGTTCGCATCAACTCGACCTGTACGGTGTTTGCCGGGGCTGAGCTTCGTGATCGCCTGGCGCTTGGTGAAGAACGCGAGGACATTCTGGCCGGT
>Ga0316204_10006528_pt1 | contig 17872 bp, 18 predicted proteins | sample 6monrhotite_MG_2_FD_205661 | JGI IMG/M metagenome (GOLD analysis project Ga0316204, IMG submission 205661) | Microbial mat bacterial communities from mineral coupon in-situ incubated in ocean water Damariscotta River, Maine, United States -... | ecosystem: Environmental > Aquatic > Marine >... | reverse complement strand
AAACTGACTATCAGAAAAGCCTATGGATTTCGGACCTTTCGGGCGGCTGAAATGGCTTTATATCATACCCTAGGGGCGTTACCTGAGCCAATATCCACCCACAAATTCTGCTGAAGAGCCTAAAATACTTAGCAATTTGTCCAAGTGCTGATAATCTGACGCAATAACAAACCCAAATTTTGAACCCGCACAATGAGTTGCCCCAAAGTCGAAACCTTGAACTAGTATCATGCCACTACCGTAAAAATAGATATCAGTTATTTTTCCAGATGCAGGAACAACCGCTGCAGATGTATAAAAGCTAATTAATAGTAGGCAGCATAGCAATAAATTTCTAAACATAAGATCTCCTTAAATTTATTTTCCTGGAACTAAACACTCCACCCACATTTATTTGTATCAGGAAAAGTAATGGTTATATCTAAGGTATTTTATTGCTTTGCTTAGACAGCGACAGCCTGTCAACTCTTGCGAGGCGACTAGTTACCCTAATTTGAGTCGCAAGTGCTGTTGTTGCTAACGTAAGCATTACCTTATAGGATTCCTGGTTAGAAGGATCAATAGCTAAATACGTAAATCGACCCGACTCAAAACGCGAGCTATCATGATCTGTAAAAGACGGTATATAATCATTATCGATCAATAAATAGGTGCAATTTTCTCGGTACTCAATTCCTACTATTGTGGCCTGCACTTTACCTTCAGTTGTACTGTCCGTTGGGCAGTCAGCGTAGGATTTATACACAACCCCAACAATAACACTCTATATACAAATAATTTATTCATTTTCCCCCTTCGTTTTTTTAATAAGTTAATAATTAGTAGACGTACCTAGCAGTAATATCAATTATTATCAGAAAGACAGCTGTCTTTAATATTGTCTTTGTTTAGCTATTTCATGACTCAATTTATCTTATTGAAATACTTATAATACTACAGGGTGTGAACACCAACCCTGGGCAGTGGTAGGAATCTCCCGCATCTGAATAATACACCCATACATTGCTCCCAGTAACCTTTGCCTGTGCCGCAGCTACCAACAACTGATTATTATTATTTGGTATTGCAATATACCCACCTGTGCATGTTGCGGATACGGCGTCGGCCGTTTTCAAGCAAGCTGTCCCCGGATTAACCGTATCGACACCACCATTGAAAGCTACTTCTACTATTTTTGTCACAAAGGCTGAAGTTTCTGCAAGCACAGGATTGGAGTTTACACTTAACAATATTGAAACTATATTAAACAAAATTTTACTTTTTTTCGATACAGGCATAATTTCCAGATTCCAACTTTAGTATTAACTATTATTCACACTTCATCACCTACGCATTGTATTGTGAGTGCATTCTTAATGAGTCTAGCTTAATGATTTAGATAGATCGGTATCATAAAATTCCGTATTAACAGAACACATCCCAACAGAGTCAATTGTAAATTAGCTATCGAGCAACAACATCTGAATTATACTAAGTATCGCCGGCTCATTGACGAGTGGATTTCTGCCTGCCGTAATCTCAGCGCCATCATTAACACCATCATTGTCTGAATCCGGCTTATTGGGGAATGTCCCAGCTTTATACTCTGCCAAATTATCCATAGCGTCTTCGTCCAAGTCAGCCGTGGCATCTCCGGCATCAAGAGGGTCCAATCCGTTTGCAAGTTCCCACACGTTTATGATGCCATCATTGTCGTTATCATCATATTGGTAATCATTTTCTAAAAAACTCAAGTTATTGTCACCCTCAATAACCTCGAATGATTTATCCGCATTTGCTAACGTTATATTTCCGTATTTGTTTGATTCAAATTCAAACTCAATACGAAATGTATGCTCACCCAGCGCTAATCCGATACAAGTTGCCTTAACAACGCCACCGGCTAAATCGATCTCATTCACGGGCATTCGTTTGTCACCTGCACCACAGCTTATATAAGCTTTTAATGTTCCGTCCTTGGGCAGGCTATTTGCCTGCAGGGCCGCGGGGAAGGGAATTCCTGACTTGCTTGATTCTGAGGTAAGTTCTACCTCACTACCACTATCATTGCCGCACGCTGAAAGGATGGCTATCAGGGCGGATAACCCCAACATCCTTATCAATTTAGAAATACTCATTTCTTTTCCTTTTAAGTGAATAATCTAATGGGGTTTACTTTACGAACAATTCAGGGGATAGGCGCATTTATATTTACCACCGAATCCTTCGGCTTTGTACTGGCGGCACCACCGTTACCTCCCCCACCGTCATCACTATTCGCCATAACTGCACCAACTGCCAACACGCCCAATCCAACCCACACCCACTTATTCACACCTTTACCCGGTTCGTCAGATGGTACTTTGGCGATTGGTTTTGCAATGCCAGGCTCAGTTGATGCTACGGCGATAGTTAGCGGAGAAAAAGAATGCCCATGTAACAATATATTACCCGCCAAATCTGAGGCCTTGATATAATACTCAACGCCAGGTGGAGGAATATCCTTTAGCTTAACAACATATTTGTCAGTTTCCCTTTCGCGTATCATATTCGTACGCATAAAGTTGGTTTCGTTGATTGCACGATAATAAATAATAACGTCTTGTACGCCCACATTATCGGTTACCTCAGCACTGATCTCAATATATTCAGTATTATCCACTTCCCCACTTACCGGAGTATGAGTAATAATGGGGGCAACAAGATCGCCGGAAGGTAGCGCCAGTGCTTCAGCAGCATTTGCCAAAGGCATGTAAACCGGCAAGCCAATGACTAAAATGGCAAGAATGGAACATAGATAGTTTGAGCACAAGACTTTCATATTGATCTCTTTGTTTATGCAGGGACTACATTTAGCTCAGCTCGAGCATACTATTGCGGCGACAATTTTATTATTTATTGTCATTATTCACACCATAATTTCTGAACCAAATGTGATTTGGAACAAAACCATTTGGCGCGTCGTTACATGTTAACCATGAGGGATCTCTCACCGAAATATTTTTACCAGCCACATATGCAGTCATTATTAGTGCATCCATATTTATGTTGTCCGAGCATAACCATGAGGAGCCTCCAGTCCAAGTGAAGCCGACACGCTCGCCAGCATTACAATATTGACTACCTGACAGTACACCGGTAACATTACCATCACAATCTAGCGCCCATAATTGAGGCGCAAACAAAAACAGAATAAATGTGTATCCACATTTAAGCATTCCAAACTCCCTTGCTTTTATCTAAATGATGTTAGCTAGCTCAACGATATTTGAAAATAGATTAATGGAGGTAAAACACGACGCCAGTATCAGTCTAGCAATCGATTTTTAAATGGCAACATAAATAGGCCACATTTTTATTTTTTTAGTGGTTACTGTTCTACATTTAGTTTATCGAAAACTTACCACGAATTAAGTTGGAATAATAAAGCATCCTAGAAGCAACTCAATTTAACTCAGTTAGGTCAGTTTATGTGCGCATATTGAGTTTATCTCAACTTTTACATCAGTCACTACACTAGTCGACGACTATTGGGAACAATCGGCTATGAAATACCCGATTTTTAGCTTAGAACGACCTCGGGACTGACAATAGAATAAACGCTACGGCAAATTATCGCCAAGCATTACCATATAGACATTACAGACCGACCCAGATACAGGTGCATTTGTAGATACCTGTAATGATATTTCTTTGCCAATTAGATAAGTCGATAATGCCGTGGCATACCATGCTTTTTGCATAGATGTGGTAACACTTTTATAGCCTTCCTGTATATTAAAGCGTCGGTCGCAATCTCCTTTTGCTGCAATGTCTTGCCAGCGGATACCTTTTAAATCAATTTGAATTTGCAATACACCATTCTCCGCCCTTGCATCCATGATGCGAGATATTTTTCCTGTTACCCATTGATCCGCTGATACTGATGAAGAAAAAAATATGAAACCAACAATAAAGATCCGTACAAAATTCATTATTACCCCTCTAATTATTAACTGTGATGCACAATTTAACTTAATATTACCCATGACACATAGCATAAGGTAATCGTTAAATTATTGCCAGAATCGCAAGTATTATGCGGTATTTTTAATATTTTTATTTTCAGCATCCTGAATGATGCCACCATCTAACACAGGGGAATTATTTTATGTTATTAAAATATGAGTTAACTATAGTATCGCAATTGTGATTGTACAATTACATTTCAATCCACTCCCGATGACTTAGTACACAGCGTGGCGCATGCTGCAACATGCATCGTCAAACTACTCTCACTGGCGTGCACATCGGATTCTATAAGCGACATTTAAACACAGTCATTACCAAATGAACAACATTCAATCATCGTCATTCTTAACGCGCATAACCGATAACACCTGCCGAAACAGCACACCATTTTCCCCTTGTGGAATCGGTGTGCTGGTCAACATGCCGGTTGCGCCAATGAAGTCGCCTGTGCCGCCAATGATGGCCACTTGCGATGCACCTAAATCCGCTTCGCGGCCGGATACCGTGATTGACCCGGTATACCGCGAATGATTAAAGAACGTTAGAGTCCAGGTACATTGCCCGTAATTGTTGTCCGGGTCATCGAGCAAAGTGGGATGATCAGTGCTGGAGAAGTCTGGCGCGCCAGGATCAGTGCGAATACAGTACCCCGCGTTACGTCCAATCACTGTTTTCGTATCTTTTGCCAACAACTTTTGATCAAACACAAATATGTCGCCAGGGGAATCGCGACCATCTTCACTATCAGCACCCTGACGAATTCCGCCACTGCTTCGTCCATCAGCATAGGTAATAATTATGTCATCACTGGCTTCAATGGGGAGCTGAAACAGTACTAATAGCGCAAAAGGGACAATAATGTGTGCCATACGTTTCTTCATGCCAATCTTCCTTTCTAATCGTACAAACATTGATTTTTCTTAGCCATTTGTATCGATGAATACACCATGCATTTTATCGACGGGGTATGCTGAGGTCGATACCCCCTCGCCTTCATATTGTTAGTTGGTGTAATCGCGTCTAGTTCGGCTCCGTGTTGACCTAGCTGGCACTGCTCGTAGCTAAACAAGCCTGCGATGACGTTATGGGATATATCAAGGTACAGATTGCTACGGTAATGGGTGAATGGACGCTGAGTACATCCTAACTTGATTTTCCATGCCAAAACACCCTCACCAAAAACAAATTGGGCGGTGAATTAACCACGAACAAAATAGTGCATAATTCAACCAGTCCCGCCCTAATAACACCCCTCAACTTAATTTGAATTATCACTATATTGTTATTAGAACACAACCACAACCTATTGTTTTTTATATAGTTACAACCACTTCACGCTTTATTGATGCAAATCAGTGTACCAAGGTCCACTCGTGCTTGATTTCACTTTATTGCACCCTATAGTTAAGTTAGCACGTTAACTCAAGGGTATTTGAATACTCAGCTTAAATAAGTTAATGCTATTAATAATTTACTTGGCTAACTGATAAAGGAGGCGACCATGGACTTAAAAAAACTGTCACCTTGGAATTGGTTTAAAAATGAAGATGAGCAAAATGTAACCGTCGCCCCGGCGGCAAGAACGGATGACATTGCTTTTCCCGTGACTCGACTGCATCGGGAAATTGACCATATGTTTGACGACTTTTTCCGCGGCTCCGGCTTTCCATCATTCCTGGAAAATCGTTTGCCCTTTGCAACAGCCCAGTTTCTTAAACCCAAGCTGGATATTAGCGAAACCGATGAAAAATATGAGATTCGGGTTGAGGTACCTGGCGTTGAGAAAGACAATATCAGTATTGATATTAATAAGGACACGTTAACCATTCGTGGCGAAAAGAAAATGGAAAAAGAGGACAAAAGTGAGAAGTATCATTCCATTGAACGCCGTTACGGATCTTTTCAGCGGGTGCTGGCACTCCCAGCTGATGCTGACCACGACCGGATTGACGCCAAGTTTAAAGATGGCGTTTTAAAACTTGCCATTGTCAAAAACCCAGAGAAACATAAAAACACCAAACGCATCGCGATCGAACACGAATAGCGATAGCAATAACGCGATACACCCTGGCGAAACCGTGCTTACAGTATTGTAAGCGCGGTGCTGGGCAAATATTGCCATATTCTGGTAGCTAGGTGTAAGCGCAACCCTAATTCCCACCGTAGTGCCATTTTCCGCTCACTGCACAAAACAACCGCCTCAAGTAAATGCTGCGCCATGCCCTGTTCCCGTTAGCCACCTTAGGTATTATCTTTACCAGGTGATAGAATATGCACTAATAATTAGTTCCAGGCCAATACCAACGGTACAACTACGGATTCTATTTTATATGGGCACTATAGAAGTCCCCGGTTAACTGGCGTTAAATTTAGCCACCAAGCCGTTCCATTAACATTCACAATTGGTAATATAGCTATGCGCATTGGTTATTTAAATTCTCGGTTAATCGTCATATTAAACATTTTGGGGGCCATAATGGTCATTCTCAGCGCCAGTTGGATCTACGTGACCCACACGGATTTAACACCCATTAAAACCGAGCGTGTATTTCAAAAAAACCTGACAGAAGCAAATAAAATTAAAAAAATTGAAGCATTTCGACAAGTTCACCAAAGCATTCTCATTAACCACAAACAAAATTTAAATCAACACTATGAAAATGTACAGCATATATTCTGGTTTACAGCCATCACCGTTTTAATTTTTTCACTCAATACCTTTCTGTTTATCCGGCTGGTAAAAGCCAAGGGAATACGTATTCGTTAATTATTGCCCTTTAATAATTCAACATGAATACCGTGATCCTTCAGGATAACAATAACGATATCGATTTAAGTGCACTCACGCTTTGGGGAACGCCGCTATGTCATTAGTCGCCGACATTACAGCACAAGGATTGGCGTTTCTTGCCTCACTGTTTGTATTTTTTATCGGCTTGTTTGCGCTTTTGATCGCGCTATTGTTTATAAAGGACATCACTCAAACGCAAGATGCCATTCGCCGCAACTACCCTGTCATTATCCGGTTCCGATATTTATTCAACACCTTGGGGAAATTTTTCCGGCAATACTTTTTTGCCATGGATCGTGAAGAAATACCATTTAACCGTGCAGAACGTCAATGGGTCTATAAATTCGCCCGCGGTAAACGCAACACCAACGCTGCACTGAATGATAACAAATTACGGCACATGGCCGCGCACCCGCAGGTGAAGATGTTCGAGATAGAAAAAGTAAGGGCGCCAAACCCGTCAAAGGCGGTATTCTACCTGGGGCAAAAGTAACTAAGGAGATTGCCCGTATCCGTGGCATTGAACCGGATAAGGATTCCATCTCGCCTAACCGTCATCCCGACGTTGACAGCTACACCACCTTACTTGATTTTGTGCAGCATGTACGGCAAGTCACCGGTAAACCCACCGATTTTGAAACCGTCATTGGCGCATAAAGCTGACTGGAACGTCGTTGTGAAGAAGTCCACCGACGCAGCGCCAATGTCACTAAAAAGGTGAATGCCTGCTATATGAATATGACTCAGGCATTGGTCAAACTTATACAGACTAACGAAATATAGTTTCTCCCCGCCTGAATTCATTTTCACGAAACGAATAGCATATTACGTTTCTAGCATTAATTCGGGCAAATCAATGTTCTCACTGTAGTTCAACAACGCATCCAGAATTGCGATTTTGTCGTCTGAACTTTTATCGACTAATATGGCATTATTATTTTTAAGTTCCTGGATACGCGCCCTAAATGTTGCCAATGTAAGTGTACTGGTATTGTCTTCTTCCAATAACCGGGAATAACGGTAGTCCTGCCAGACAAGTTGTTCTGCGTCGTTTAATGTGCCGGGGAAATTCCTTGCCTTGTAACGTACAAACAGTTCCGTTAATCGTTTATCATCAAATATAGCGCTGATGTTATTTATATTACTCTCCGTGGCGCTGCGGATCAGCTGCATTTTTTGTTTGTCATTATCATTTAGAAAACCAGCATACAGATTAAACTCCGGGTCATCTGACTTGTCGTAATTCAAATCGGCAAATACCTGTCGCACTTTCTCAGTGATACTAAAGTCGGTTTTCCGATTTACGTCCTGAATAGTCTCCCTATGTTCCAGGCAGCGAGCCAGATTGACCCCCACTCGCTTCGCAGAAGCCGCATCAAGGGTCTTTAGTGGTACGACAACCGGGCACTTATTAATATGAACGGCCTTTAGGGGAATCCGGGCCTCACCGTGTTTTAATTGGTCCGTGGCAGTAAAGATTCTGTTCTGTATGCTTTTAACATCCAAATTGATCAGGTCCGTCGGATCGACACTGAGATCATACACAATATGGGCATTTTGATTGGTTGGATGTACCGCCAGCGGCAACACCACGGCCATGCAATGACTACCGGCAGGGTACTTTGAAGAAATGTGTACTACCGGCTCCGCATCCCGCACATTCAAATACTTGGCAATGGCATGCTTACCACGATGCTGGTAGACGAAGTCAAATAATTTTGGCTGCTTTTCCCGTATTAATTTTGCCAGCGCAATGGTCGCGTAGACATCGGACATGGCGTCATGCGCCATCTCATGGGAAATATTGTTGGCTTCGGTCAGTTTTTCCAATCGAAAGGTGGTGACGCCCTCGTCATTTTTGGGCCAGTTTATGCCTTCAGGCCGCAGCGCATGGGCCAGCCTTGCCATATCAATAATATCCCAACGGGAATTACCGTTTTTCCATTCACGCTCATAGGGATCGTAAAAATTACGGTACAAGGTATTTCGAATAAACTCATCGTCAAAACGAATACTGTTGTAACCGGCAACACAGGTATTTGGCACGGTAAACGCCTGATGTATTGCGTCTATAAATGCGGCTTCACCAACCCCCTTTTCGTTCACTACAGAGGGTGTGATACCCGTTACCAGGCAGGATACCGGATCGGGGAGAATTTCATCACTCAACTGGCAATAGTGAATGAGTGGCTCGCTAATAACATTTAGCGCTTCATCCGTACGAATGCCTGCAAATTGAGCAATGCGATCACGACGACTGTCAATTCCGAAGGTTTCCAGGTCGTACCAATAAATAGAATTGTTTTTTTTCATCGCGCTAATATCGCTCCTGCGGGTTAATCATTTACCCAATAAAAATCAAATCAACAGTAGTGGGCTTGTATAATTGCGTCCACTGTAAATGCGACTATACTCATAAGTCTGCTTAGCTACATTTCTTAGCTACATTTGAAGTGCACACTGGTTAAACAGCTTGAATAATACCTTGGCGAAACGCCTGAACGGAAAACCTGACAACCCTCATACACTATTTTCATGAAACCGGTTATTGCCACAATACTATTGAGTTATACCATTGCTTATGCCATTGGTTACGCCTGTACCCCGGCATTTGCCGCCAGCATCAAAAAATGTGTTGGAGAAGACGGTGCTGTTTCTTATACGGACAAACAGTGCCCAAACCGACACAACACACAATCCACTATTCTAAGCGATGACGATGAGAATATAAAGGCGTCCGGTTTAACGCAATCGTCTGTATCAACGAACCGGCTTAACTCCATGATGCCCGGTGTGCAATACCTGTGTGAAAAGCGCTTTGGCCAGCATTACCTGCTGGGAAACCCAGACATAAAACGTGCCCCACCTATTACGTTTAATGGCATTGAAGACCGCTTTATACGCCGTGAAAGTGTCAGCATTACATTGAGTGGCCAATTAAAGACAACGACAGCCACAGAAAAAGAAGCACCCAAATACCTATGTATTGCCAAAAAGGCAAAAATGTTAGCTGAATGGGAGGTTAAAATAGAAAAAATCCCATCTGCAGCATTCCCCCCTAGCCGAACTGCCCTGACAAAATCCACCGAGCATTAACGCCTGTTAAAAGAAAACCATCACTAATTGGTTTAATAATACCTACTCGTCGACTCTGCCTGTGCGCATCCAATCGAAATGAACGAAAACGGTTTATTCGTGCAGAAAATTTTGATATAACTGGTACTAATGCTGTGTCAACCAGCCGTTAAATCGGCAATATTCGTTATCCTAACACATCCGTTGGATCGCGGCGAGAGCGTCTAAGGCACTGAAGGTTAAGTGTTTTTTTCATTTTTTAAGGCGATCGCGTAGTCACTCTACGGGGGAGTCTTAAAAAATGAACTAACACGTGAGATTCAGCGCATTAGGTGTCCGCAGTAGATCCAACGGATGTGTTAGGATTATGGTTAGGTAATTCTAAAGGCAGTTCGGGGGAAGTGCTCAAATGATAAATAGAATGTTAAGTGTTATATTACTGGCCGTTTATGCCAGTACATCACCGGCTGATGGTAACATCACACAATGCGTTGATGAACAAGGCCATTTCACCTTTACTGATGTCTTTTGCGTCACAACCGGGGTCATCAAGCCCGGTCAGGGGCTTGGATCAGTCTCATTGTCATCCCATGGGCAATCGTCTGAAATGGTATCGCGCTTAACTCAGCCCCCCAATTCTCCGGCAATATCACCCACCCTGCTGGCATCAGTAACAGACCAGGCACTATCGCAGTGTAATCAAAAATTTAATGCCTTTTTCAGGCGAAAACATCCGGCGATAACCCCCATTCCGGCCATCGAATTTAACAATATTGTGGATCAGTTTGCAAAAGGCACCAATATCTCCATATCCTTGGGCGGTGCGGTTGAGTACTCCACAAATGACCAACTAATTACTGCCAGCATTGAATGTACCGTTCAGAAACTGCACGCTCAAAATGATTGGCTGGTAGGCTTTCAGGAGCGCTAGACCGAGTCATGAAAACCACGTAACACAACCAGAATCTCAACCGCTTTGGGCATAACCATCCGGTACGCTTAAACTGTCTATGGCGTGTTGTTAATCACTAAACACAAGATCAAGTTGTTTTTGTAAACGTTCATTGGAAACCGGTATCGCGGTTTTCAATCCCTGTGAAAAAAGTGATACCCGCAACTCCTCAATCATCCAGCGATAGTGCGCAAACGCCGCGGTATTTCTCACTTGTTTATTATCGACATCCCGCAACGTCAAATACTGCTGCCAATGTGCCGAAACTTGTTTTTGTCGTTCCAGGTCCTTTTGTGGTGATTGCTCCAGTTTTATTAAACGCGATTCAATCGCCTGCAAATAAACCGGTAAGCGCGGTAACCATTGGGGGGATGTCTGCGTTATAAATTCAACATAAATCAAGTGATCCAGTTGTGACCGAATATCAGTGATCGATTCCATCCACGCCATTGGTATAGACTGGTTTAGGCGTCGCTTGATACCCTTATAGCAATTGAATACTTCGGTAATGAGTTGAGATACCGAATTAACCTGACCTACCAGTTGCTCCATTGCATGTTGTTTGTGTTTTTCATAACTTTCTTTGGTTCGGATATCCTCATCGTCATAAAAAAACACACTTAAGATTGCCGACCTGAGAATATCCGTTTTTAATTTTTCACAGGCGCCCAACACAGCGAAGGCTACACATAAGGTGTTTATATTCGGGATATTCTTGATGCAATATTTTATCTGTTTATGTGCTTCAATGGAAAACAAACGATACAGTCCTTCTTTGTGCGACGTAGACGCACCCAATTGAGTGTCAAATAATTTAATTGCCACAGAGTCCTGCTGATCAACCAATGCCGGATAGGTAACTAAGGTATGCCCCTGTTGTTCCGTTTCATAGGTTGCGGGTATTTCCGCCACTACCCAATCGGTCATTTCATCCCGTTCTATATTGCTGGTATCGACCCCCGCCGTTGCCTGCGATGGTGCGCTGGCATCAGCCCTGACTGTCGCTAATGCCTCAAAATCATTACCGGATCGAATTACCTTACCGTTGCCGCCTATAATTTTAAACTTCATTAATAAATGCGCCGGGAGCTGCATCGTATCCCAATCATCCATGCTGACTTTAACACCAGTCATTTTATATAAATGGCTGGCTATCGTTTGCAGCAATGGCGCATCATAGGGTTGAATCGCCTCAACGCAGGCTTTTGCGTAATTTGGTGCCGGAACAAACGAACGGCGTAATTTTTTGGGTAACGATTTAATTAACGCAACTATTTTTTCTTCAAGCAGTCCCGGCACCAGCCACTCAAACTTATACGCAGGAACCTGGTTAAGCAGAAATTGTGGAATTTCTACTGTAACACCATCAAATGCATCACCGGGTTCAAATTGATACGTCAATGGCAAGGTTAGTTTGTCTATTCTTAACTCCGCGGGAAACATATTTGCATTATCGTCATGCGCTGATTTGTTGATCAGCAGCGAACGGCCCATATAAAGTGAGGTTGTATTTCCTTCAGGAGAGTTTTTTAACCATTTTAGCAGTAACGGCACATTATAGACGCCATCGGGTATTTTGCTGTCGTAGAATGCATATATTTCATCATCCGTTATTAAAATATCCCGGCGACGTTCTTTTTCTTCATCAACTTTAGTCTTTTTTATCAAGTCGCAATTATGCGTATAAAATGCAGCATTACACGTTACACGCTGCTCCACTAAGGCTGAACGAATAAAGATGGCTCGACTTTCCTGTGGTGCAATGGGGCCGTAATTAACTTTTCGATTCACGACCAAGGTTAAACCATACAAGGTCACTCGCTCAAAGGCCGACACCTGTGCTGCTTTTTCGTCCCAATGTACTTCGCTATAATGCCGTTTTACTAAATGCTGTGCAGCATTTTCAACCCATTGTGGTTGAGTTTCTGCACACACATGGCCATACAATCGGCTGGTTTCCAGCAAATTCATTGCCATTAGCCATTTGGGTGGGGACTTATGAACGACGGATCCTGGGAACACATGAAAATGCATATGCCGCGCCCCTTCATACTCCTGCTTTTCCACTTTAAACCCAATGTTGCCCAACAACCCCGGCACCAGCGCCTGATGTAGTTCGTCATAACCCGCCGGCACCTGATTAATACGGCCGCCTACGTCTGTCGCGATGCTTTTTAGCTGTAAGTACACATCAAGCCACTCTCGCATTCGTAGATACGATAAATAATGCGATTGGCACCATTTCCTCAGTTGATTATTGGATAGCACCTTTGATTGTTGTGTATAAGCCTGCCACAAATTTACAAACACCAGGAAATCTGATCGTATTTTTAACGTTTGTTTCGCTGGGCGATTATGTTTAATAGGGGCACTGGCGTCAGCTTTTTCGTTAACGATAGGGTTGTTTGGATTATTGTTGGAATTGTTAGTGGAAGTATTGTTAGTGAATTTATCACTCTGTCGATTTTTCGGGCGGTTACATTCATCCGTCGCTTGACCGTAATTTTCGTCATGAAATAAGGCGTGCCGCTGGTCGGCTGCTGCCTGGAAGCCATGTGGCCGTTCTCTAGGGTCCTGAATGCTTAATGCACTGGTAATGACCAACATCTCCTGCACGCAATTCTGTTTCATCGCTGCCAACAACATTCGCCCCATTTTTGGCTCAATCGGCAAGCGGGACAAATCCCGGCCTATCGCTGTTAACTTATGGTCATGATCAATTGCTCCTAACTCGTTTAGTAGTTTAAAGCCGTCTTTGATATAACGATTATCCGGTAAATCAAGAAAGGGGAAATCTGAAATATGCCCCAACTTCAGCGCTTTCATCCGTAAAATAACCGATGCCAGGTTTACACGTTTTATTTCCGGAACCGTATACAGCGGTCTATTCATCATATCCTCTTCGGAATAAAGCCGTATACAAACGCCATTGCTCACTCGCCCACAACGCCCTTTACGCTGGTTGGCACTGGATTGGGATATTTTCTCAACCGGAAGTCTCTCGACTTTGGAGCGATAGCTATAGTGATTAATTCGCGCCAGGCCCGTATCAATAACATATTTTATGCCCGGCACCGTTAACGAGGTTTCGGCAACGTTAGTGGATAATATTATGCGCCGCTTGTTCGATGTCTGAAAAATTCTGTTTTGATCTTTAGCACTCAGTCGGGAAAACAACATTAGCAATTCAACAAACCGGTTGTCGAGGCATTTATTTAGATATATTTCAGTTTCACGTATTTCCCGCTCACCACTTAAAAACACGAGAATATCACCGGCGTCCCGAATTATATCCAATTCGTTGACAGCCTCCAGAATCGCCTGTTGAATATCACGTTTTTCATCGCTGCTTGTTGTCCCTCCCCCATCAAACAATGTGATATCATCTTGCCCATCGTCCGTGGTACTTTCAGCGCTGGTGCCAGCATCAAGCGGCCGATAACGCACTTCCACAGGGTAGGTTCTGCCGGATACTTCGATGACGGGCGCGTCATTAAAGTGATGCGAAAACCGCTTTGTATCGATGGTAGCAGAGGTGATTATAAGCTTCAGGTCGCGCCGTTTTGGTAATAACTGTTTCAAATAGCCTAACAAAAAATCGATATTGAGGTTACGTTCATGCGCTTCGTCGATGATGATGGTGTCGTACTGATTCAGATAACGATCCGATTGTATTTCAGCCAGCAAAATACCGTCAGTCATCAGCTTAATGTAGCTATCCGCCTTAACATTATCGGTAAAGCGAATTTTATACCCCACCACGTCACCAGGCGACGTATTTAGCTCCTGTGCGATACGCCCCGCTATGCTTCTTGCCGCAATTCTTCTTGGTTGAGTATGGCCAATAAGGCCGGTAACACCTCTGCCAATGGAGACACACATTTTCGGAAGTTGGGTCGTTTTGCCTGAGCCGGTTTCGCCTGCAATAACCACCACTTGATGTTTAAGAATCAGCTGCTCAATTTCTTGTCGGCTGTTGTTAATGGGAAGCTCGTCAGGAAAAACAGGTACTGGCAAATTTTGCTTTCGGCGCTGAACCAGGGATACTGAATGTTCAATATCCTTAATTAAGGCCTGCATTTTTTTTTGTTGCTCGTCACCATTGCCGTTGGCGCTGTCGCTGTCGCTGTCGCCTTTAAGTTTGTTGAGTCGAACAGACAATTTATGCTGATCTTTAATCAGGCAATTATTAATGGAGCTCCGAATATCCCGCGCCAATCGCGCCCAGTCAGCGTTTAACCAATTCATCGTTTTTCTTTAAGTAGTATAAATCCAACTTATAAACCAGACAATTAATCCAGGATATTTTTGAGGGAAGTCAGTGCAGAATATTAACCAGGCGAGTATCCTGGTCAATGCTTGGTTGGTACCCCAGTTGAGTACCCTTTAGGCGTAGTATAATATTTTTTCCAATTATACATAAGTCCACCGGCGTTCATAGGACGTTCCCTGAAACTTATCGCAATTATGAGAATCTATACTCCTGATTACCTAGCACAGTTCATAATACAGCTCATAACTGTAGTTACAACCAGCGGCAGCTGAGGTCAGGTTCTTAGCTGGCGCGGCCCCTTAACCGTTATACTTAGCCTATTTAAGCGGTAACTGAAGCGCCCAACCCCCCATGGTGACTATCATGAAACAACGATTAACCTCATCTATCATTTATGGCAAACGTATGACCCTGGGGATGATGCTGATTGCCATGCTGACGTCCTGTGCAGCATTCACCACGGCTACGACGCCCCGTGCCTATCAAATTATCACACCAGGCACCACACTAACGTTAAAACGCGAGTTAAGCATCGCGCCAGGGCAAGCTGGCGTCATAATACAGGGCAATCAACTGGGCAATTACAATGAAATCAATGCGTGGTATCCTAATTGCCGCATCGAACTTCGAACAGTCAAAGAAATACCTCAAAGCGTGTCACCGGATACATTTACCGTTCAACGGGTTACCCGTGAAACCGACTATGTGTCATCCAATGCAGTGATGCTGGCCTATAATGACCCGCCTTCGACTGGTCACCCTAACCAGCGGCAGCACGCCCTGCCGGCGGGCAACATGATGGTAAGCAATCTGTTTGGGAATGATGGGGGGCCAATGGCGGCAATATACCGAACCTACCTATATGTTCAGTCCAGTGCTCAGCCCGATGTAATGAGATTTATGTGCGAACATTGGGAAGACCCTAGCGATGGGGAACACCTGACCGTCGAACAAATCAAACAAGCACTGGGGGACTTTGTTGAGATAAATATTCGTTGAAATTAACATTCGTTGAGATCAACATCAGCCAGTGATAACCACCCATCATGCCTTGGCTGAAATTAACGTTTACCAGAGCAGACCGAGTCACTAATTCGGCAAAAGGTTTGCCCCCAGAAACGTCATACTTCGATAAATGATCCACAAAAATAACAGCGGAAAAATAATTGTCTGAATCACAAAGACAACAATTAAATTAATGGCATGAGTGGTTGCCTCAGATGCGATTTCCATATATTTTTCCAACTTGCTTTCTAATGACAGACTTTCTGCCGCCGAATTGAATAATCGTTTCGCTTTATCCAGAACGCCTTCATTAATAGTGGACTTAAGTTTGGTTTCCTCTTGAACGCTTATTTCATTGATCGCTGCAGTGGTGTTTTCCAACTTTTGAGTTGATTCCGTATACTGCTGCTTTAGAAAGTGATTGTACAATAACTCACTGCCTATTGCGACCAGGGGCACGGAAAACCGCATGAACAAGGCAACAACGGCGACGGACAAAATTAATTTTCGCCCTCTAATTGAAAACAGGCCGGGCCGCCACACGGTGACTGCGTACAAACATAACAGGACAAGTAAAAAACCACCTACCACCAACGTGGAACTAATGGATAAAAATACTTTTTGGATACCCAGCGATGCCGATGCCGCCAGCATCACCCAGGAAAACTGCTCCACTAAATCATTAATGGGGTCCAACACCTGCCCTGGTGTAAAATTCACACCAAACCCGGCTGGATGTAATGCCACCTCAGTCCCCTGTGCCACTGATACCACTCCATTCAAGCCCCTGGCAATGCCAAAGGTCACTAAAGCGCGTTTAAATGCATCATCCGTGTAGCGTTCGCCCTTCTCATCAAGTGTGCCTTGCAGGCTCAGAAACATGATGACCAACAGCCCCATGCTTGTGATTATTTTTGTTATTAATACCTTATTTTCGCTCATTTAAAAAACTCTTGGATGATCACGGGATTAAAAAGCTTAGCGTCACCTTTTGCCATGACTATTAGCTGCGCATTAATACTATATTGTCTTTTAACGGCTAATACCAGCACAAACACAGCCTGACTCAAATTGCTCAAGTAGCGTTTAATGTTATTCCTGCCTACTTTCCATATCCGCGAGCGACGCTGCCAGTAATTGACGAAGCACGGCCTCGTCAACGTCATCAAGCGTCTTGATATACAAGCAGGATGTGGCTGTTTTGTACTTCCCAAGTTTGGCTAATAAATGCTGATATGTTTTAAACCCCGGCATAATATAGAGGGAGAAATATTGTTTCCTGGGTGAAAACCCGATCATAGGCCAGCGAGTTGGTTGACCGTTCTTCTGCAGGTAGTGATATTGCCCAAACCCCACTATCGCACCCCCCCACATGACACCCTTTTTTTGGGTGACCGCCTCAAAAATGGCGAGCAATTTTAATGCGTCGTTACGTCGCTTTTCATTTTCCACTGCGGATAATAATTTCATAACACTCTTTTTGTTTGGTCGGGTCTTTAACTCGGCCATTTCCCCCTCCTTATAGGTCTCCGAAAATCGTCATTCCAGAGGCAGTAAACACAATGCTCTAGAGTCTGAATATTTACCGATCAATTTAGTATGAGTATAGCAGTGCAATATTAGGCTCTGTTCACCTTTGAGTGTCATCCCTGTTGCGCCAGCGGGGTCTGACCTCAATACTGCTTCTTTAAGGAAAATGTCACCCTAATTGATCGCATCACAAGCCAGTTTTCTGGGGACTGTGAGCAATGGATAGGGCTTCGGACGGCGCTTTACGGCGCGAGGT
>Ga0316204_10006526_pt1 | contig 17875 bp, 9 predicted proteins | sample 6monrhotite_MG_2_FD_205661 | JGI IMG/M metagenome (GOLD analysis project Ga0316204, IMG submission 205661) | Microbial mat bacterial communities from mineral coupon in-situ incubated in ocean water Damariscotta River, Maine, United States -... | ecosystem: Environmental > Aquatic > Marine >... | reverse complement strand
TTGCTGCCTTTTGTGCCGTTTGACCCGATCTCGTATGTGGCTGGGTTGGTGAGGATGCGGTTCTGGCCGTTCTTTCTGGCGACGACGGTCGGGCAGATCCCGGCGGGGTTTGCCTACTCGTATCTGGGGCAGGAGCTGGACAGTCCTGTTCGGTTCGCCTTGGGTGGGATGGCGGCGTTTTTTGTGTTGGGGGTGGTGGGGTGGTCCGCGCGGAGGGTGATGTTGAGGGAGGAGTGATGGGGGCGGACTTGTATTGCCTGTCGACTACCCTCCTAGAACCTGGCTCAGCTCGTGGATGGCTTCGCTGTAGGCGACGGGGCCCGCCTCACCCTTGACGGTCACTGTGAGCTTCTGGTCCTCATCCGCGCCCCACTCACCGTAGACCCCCAACCCCTGATCGAAGTGGACCGTGACCCGCAGGTCACCGAGCTGGCGGTACACCGTGTGGAAGATGCCGGCGTCTTCGACCGCGCCGCGGCTCCAGCCCTTGTTCATCAGGCTCATCATCCGCCCGCCGGGCACCTTGGTCTCGGTGAGGCGCGCCAGCAGCGCCTCGACCGGCTCCTTGCCCTTGATCCACACCGGCCGGTCCAGCTGCGGGAAGGGCTGCAGCAGCTCGTAGTCGCTCAGCACCGCTCCCCAGGCGGCGATGTCCTCGGCGGGGCAGGCGAGCGGGTGGGCGATGCCCACGCTGGCGTCATCCGCCAGGACAAAGGCGTCGTCCTCGCGGTCCACGATGCCCCCCTCCACATCGACCCGGAAGGTCGCCGTCGGCGCGTCGTCGGCGCCATAGACGCCCCAGACGAGCCGCCGCACCAGGTGCCGGATGAGCGGGTGCCCCGAGAGGTAGGTCTTGAACTCCGCGCCGGTCCATCGCCGGCCCACCTTCAGGCTGTCCTCGAAGCGGGCGATCTGAACGCTGGCGAGGGTGCGCGCGTCCTTCTTCAGCTGCTTGAAGCGCTTCTCCGCGGCGGGGGCGATCGCCGGATCGTCCTTCTTGCTCGGCTTGGGCAGGTTGACCCTGCGCTCGCCGGCGCCGTCGAGGACGTAGGGCTTCAGGGCCTCATCGAAGCCCACCGTGAACTGTCGGGGGCCGTAGTCCAGCGTCATGCGGCCGCTGGGATCCAGCCCCAGGGTGGGCACCAGCCGGTCGGCGAGCTGTCCCTGGCTGAGTCCCCGGGTCCGGGCGATCTCCTGGATGCGCTCCAGGGCGCGCTTCTTGATGCCGCCCCGGCCGCGCTGGGCCACGTAGTTCACCCGCAGCAGCGCGGTGTCGCTGCCGATGGCCGCGAGGATGCCCAGGGTGTTGTTGGCCTCCTGGTAGCCCTGCCTGGCCACCTCGGCGCTCATTCGGTTCACCGCCGCGTCGTGGGAGAAGACGATGAGGCTCTTGTAGACGAAGCGGTGCTCCTTGCTGCGCTCCCGGAAGCTCAGGCCGTCCATCAGCGCGAGGGCGAAGGCGTCGGCGCTCTCGGGATCCAGAGCGTCGCGCAGCGCCAGCAGCGGCTTCGTGAGCTTCTCGTTGGAGCCGCCCAGCTCCCGCTGGAGCAGGGTGCCGAGGCGCTCGTAGGCGTCGGGCGAGAGGATGGCGTCGCCGCCGCCCTTCACCTTGAGGTCGCCGTAGACCCGCCAGGACTTGGGCAGCGCCTTCCGGGTCTTGATGGCGTTCGCCGCCTTCAGCAGCTTCGGCAGCGCCGCGTCCTCCAGCAGCGGCGCGGCGTCGGGGTCCAGCTCCGGGTTGGCGCGCAGCACGGTCGCGCGCAGGGGCGAGTCCGCGGGCAGGTGCTCCAGGGCGAGCTCCGGGCAGGCGAGGAAGAAGCGCTCCTTGTCCTCGTTGTCGTCCTCATGTCGCGTCAGCCAGGCGGCGGAGGCGGGGGAGGGGATGGCGCTGATCGGTCCCACCAGGAGCCAGTCCCTCTCGTCCTCCTCGGAGAGCGTGAGCAGGTGGGGCAGGAGCGCCTCGCCCATCACGCTCAGGAGCCCGTAGAGCCAGTGCAGGTGCTCCCAGCCCTCCGCCCTCGCCATCAGCCCCAGCACGACCTCGGGGGCGGCCAGGGTGTGGGAGAGGACCTTGTTCCAGTTGTCCCGCGAGGTGTTCTTCATGGCGGCGGCGATCTCAGCCGCCAGATCCTGCTCGGTGGGCAGGATGTAGACGAGCGCGGTCTTCAGCGGCAGGCTCGTCAGCCCCGGCCACTGCGCGCGCAGCTCGGCCACCGCCGCCGCGTAGACCGCTTCATCCGCCCGGGCGAGCTGCAGGCGCAGCTCGGACAGGCCCCGGAAGGCGTTGCCGTCGTACTTGAAGCTGCTGAAGTGACCGTCGCTGGGGACGTCACCCAGCGCCTCGCCGTGGAAGTAGTACCCCCAGGCGGCGATGAGGGACTGCACCGCCTCGGCGCCGCCGGCGGCGACCCAGAAGCGGACGACCTTGATGGTCCCCGGGTGGGTCTCGGTGGTCCAGTAGTTTCGCTGGCGGGTGGTCAGGGCGAAGGTCAGCCCGGCCATGTCCGCGTTGAAGGGCTGCTCGGCGCCCTCCTTGCCGGTGACGAGCCAGGCGCTGAGCTGCCGCTTCTTGTCCGCGGGCGCCCGGAAGCCAGTCATCTTCTGGTTCACCGCCCTGAGCAGATCGCCCCAGAGCTTTGTCCTCGTCGGGGGCTTCTTGGGGCCGCCCGGGATGGGCACGGTGAGGCCTCGGCCGGGGTAGACGTTCTTGAGGGCGTTGGGGTGCCAGAGAAGCATTCCAGGGACTCCATACAGTGATGACGGAGACGCTCTAACCCCGCCGCCGAACCGTGACCTCATCCCCCTCGGCGTCCACAATGAGGGAGCCGCCGTCGGGCGCGGAGAGGAGGAAGCGGGCCAGCGCCGCGACCACCCGACGCTCCACCACCCGCTGCAGCGCCCGGGCGCCGAAGGCCGGGTCGTAGCCCTCCCGCAGCACCAGCGAGACCAGCGCCTCGGTGAAGCTCAGCGTCACGCCCCGGGCGGCCATTCCCTCCCGGTCGGACAGCTCCCGCAGCTCCTTGCGGGTGATCCCGCGCACGGTCTCCTCGTCCAGCGCCGAGAAGTGCACCACCCGGTCGATGCGGTTGAAGAACTCCGGGCGGAAGAAGGCCCGGATGGCCGCGTTCGAGCGGGCCCTGGCCGGGTCACCGTGCTTGCTGCCGTGCTTGCTGCCGTGCTTGCTGCCCCCGGCGAAGCCCGAGACGCCGCGGTCGCCGCCGCCGAGGTTGGTGGTCATCACGACGATCGCGCTGCGGAAGTCCGTCTCCCGCCCGAGGGCGTCCACCAGTCGGCCCTCGTCCAGCACGGACAGCAAGGTGTCGAAGAAGACGGGGCTCGCCTTCTCCACCTCGTCGAGCAGCAGCACACAGAAGGGCCGCTCGCGCACGGCCTTCACCAGCGAGCCGGGCTCCCCGGAGGCGTCGCCGATGAGCCGTGAGAGCTGGCCCGGGTGCTGGAACTCGGACATGTCGACGCGGACCAGTGGATCCTTCACCTGGCCCTCGCCGAAGAACCACGCGGCCATGGCGCGGACGAGCGCCGTCTTGCCCACGCCGGTGGGGCCGGCGAAGAGCATGGTGGACACGGGCTTGTCCGGGTCGTTCAGCCCCGCCTTGAACACCTCCACCACCCGCGCGGCCTCGGCCACCGCCGCCGGCTGGCCGATGACCCGCTCGCTGAACGAGGCGCGCAGGGCCTCCGCGTCGAGCTGTATCGCGTCGTTCAGCAGGCTCTCGGGCATGCCCGTGCGCTCGATGAAGGCGGCCATCACCGCGGCCTCGTCGACGGTCTCCTCGGCGTCCTGGCGGGCGCGGTTGGTGAGATCGGAGAGGAAGCGGATGGCCTTTCCGGGGAAGCGCTCGTAGCGCAGGTGTCGATCCAGCAGGCGCTGCGCCAGCCGCCCGGCCCGGGGATCGATGGCGACGTTGTGCTGTGTGCGAGCGTACTCGCCGTATCGGGCGAAGATCTCCTGGACCGCGCCGCGGCTCAGCTCCTCCACCCGGACGAGCTGGAAGCGGCTCACGAACTCGGGCATCAGCCCCCGCACGGCGTCCAGGGCGCGGGGGGTGATCTCGCTGACGATGCGCAGCTCGCCGCGCAGCAGGGGGGCGGTCCAGAACGCCGCGAGGGAGTCCTCCGGGCTGCTGCCGCCGACGCGGAGGAGCTGGGCGAGGTCGGTGACCCACAGCGCGCCCTTGATGCTCTTGAGCTCCTCCACGAGCTGATCGCAGAGCTCCTGCCAGTCGCCGAGGTAGCGGGCGCCGCTGACGAGCCGCTGGGCGCCTGTTCGCCAGAAGGTGGGGGGGGAGCGGGTCCTGGCGACCCGCCGCAGGGCCTCGCCCAGGATGGCCGTCTTGCCCACGCCGGGCTCGCCCACCAGCAGCACGCTGGAGGCCGGCCGCAGGAGCCTGCGGACTACGTCGTCGACCTCCTCGGAGCGCTCCCAGGCCGCCTGGGGCCCCGAGCGCTGGCGGGCGGGCAGGGGGAAGCGCTCGGTGATCTGCTTCAGGCGGTCGATATCGGGCTCGGGCCGCTTGGGGCGGCGGCGGCGCGGCTGCTTGCCGCGCACCGAGAGCGTCTCCAGCCAGGGCGGGCTGGCCAGCAGGTAGCGGGTGAGCCACTCCGGCGACTGATGGCCCAGGGCCTCGCGGGCGAAGTGGCGGACCAGGGTCTCCAGGCGGTCGGGGTCGTAGTAGTAGAAGGTCTCGTCCAGGGCGGGGAGGAAGCAGGTGTGGGAGCCCTGATCGTTGTCGCCGTGGACCGCGTCAACGGGCACGTCCACGGTGTCCGGCGCCGGGTAGGTGCCCGTCGCGGTGCGCCAGGCCGGGCGGAAGGTGATGATGAAGCGGCGGTAGTGGTAGTCGTCGAGGTGCGCGACCTCCAGCTCGGGGTCGCTCTTGAAGGTGCTGCTCATGGTGGAGAGCACCTTGCGGGCGTTGGGCCGCACGACCTCCAGATCGCCGCCCACCAGGGAGCCGCAGACCAGATCGCCGCCGATCTTCCAGCACAGCACGGGGAAGGTGCGGCGGCTCACGGCCCCTCCCCAGCGCTGTCCAGCAGCCAGCTCACCATCCTGCGCTTCAGCGCGTCGAGCGAGACGGTGTCGCCCGAGCGCAGGTCGCTCACCGCGCCGGGATCGGTGCTGCTCACGGGCAGCACGTAGAGGCGGATGACCTGCTGCGCCCGGCCCTCGCCGAGGCCGCCCAGGTCGGGCGTCCAGGCCAGCGGTCCGCCGCTCCAGGGCCGCACCCTCACCACGAGGGCCTGCGGTGGGCCGTCGGGCGGGTAGATGAGGTGGACGCCGTCCTCGCTGGCCAGCAGCTCCAGGGCGCCGGCGCCGACGAACGCCGTCACCGAGGCGGCGGGCGGCGCCGTCGCGGCGGCCCCCGCGGCTTCGTCGTGCTCGACCTCGGTGTAGCCCGTCGCCCGCAGGTAGCTCAGCTGCAGCGCCTTGAAGCCCGGCGCGGTGGCCACCGGCCCGTCGCTGGAGAGCTTGCAGACCCAGACGGCGCAGCCCGGCGCCGGGCTGTCGATGTGCCGCAGCTGGTGGCCCATCGCGCGGACGCTGATCGGGTGACCTTCGCCGGGATCGGAGGGGCCGTCGTCGCTTCGGTCTTCGACCTGATGGCGCAGGAACTCGCGGATGTGCGCGTGGAAGCGCATCTCCCCGGGGTTGTAGAACCCACCCCGGGTGCCGGGGGCCCCGGGGCTCTTGGCCGGGCGGATCTTCGGCATGCGGACGTCGGCGGCGAAGTCCCCCGGGCCGACGGCCGGCTGGTACGCCTCGGCCTCCGGGGGGGTGAGGCGGCGGCGAAGCTCGGTGATGTCGCCGAGCAGCGTGAACTCCGGCGGCACGACCACGCCGTCCGGGGTGGCCGTCGCGGCGATGGGCCGATCGTCCATCCGCTCCCGCAGCGACGCCTCCATCGCCTCCAGCGCGCTCACCATGGACTCCCAGGTGGGGGCCTCCACGTCCTCGGCTGGTGGGCGGCGCTCGGCCAGCGGCAGCGGCAGGACCGTGGGGGTGAGCGCGCCGGTCTGCGGGGCCACGTCGACCCGGAGCACCACCGGCTTGTCCTGGGGCAGGTTGGAGAGGGCGGCGGCCACCGGGGTCACGAGGGCGCTCTCCAGCGCCCGCTTCAGCGCCCGGGCGCCCATCTGCGGGTCGAAGCCGCGGGCGGCGATCGCGTCCAGGGTGGCCGGAGGGGTCTCCAGGGCCACCGAGCGTCGCAGGAAGCCGTCCCGGCAGAGCAGGCGCCTGAGCTGGAGGCCGGTGATGAGGCGGATCTCCTCCGGGCCGAGCGGAGAGAACACGATGGTGCGGTCCAGGCGGTTGATGAGCTCCGGCCGGAAGGTGCGGGACACCGCCGCCCGGTAGGCCGCCGCCGCGGCGCCGCTGCCGCCGGCGAAGCCGATGCCGCCCCGCGCCTCCCGGGCGCCCACGTTGGAGGTCAGGAGGATCACCGCGCGGGTGAAGTCGATCGGGCGGCCGGCGCCGTCCGAGAGACGGCCCTCGTCCAGCACCTGGAGCAGGAGATCGTGGACCGACGGGTGGGCCTTCTCGATCTCGTCCAGCAGGAGCACGCAGAAGGGGCGGTGCCGCAGCCTGCCCGCGAGCTGACCCGAGGGCCGGGAGGCGTCGCCCACGAGGCGCGCCGCCGCCCCTGCGTCCACGTACTCGTTCATGTCGAAGCGGGTCAGGCCCTCGCCGTCCTCGAAGAGGAACTCACTCAGGAGCTTGGCCGCCTCGGTCTTGCCCACCCCGGTGGGGCCTACGAAGAGGTAGCTGGCGTAGGGGCGGCCGGGGTCGGAGAGGCCGGAGCGGATGGCGTGGATGACCTCGACCAGCGACTCCCGGGCCTCCGGCTGGCCGATCAGCCGCGACTCCAGGAAGCCGCGCACGGCCGCGTCCTCCAAGGGCACGGCGGGGTCGTACATCCTCGGCCGCAGGCGGCTGCGGCGGCGAAAGGCGGCGTCCACCGCGTCTTCGTCGACCGTGCCCCGGGTGTGCAGGCTGGCGAGCTGGGCCAGCCGCTCGGTCAGGGCCCCGGGCATGGCCCGCCCCGAGGGGAAGCGGCCCTCCAGATCCTGCACCCGCTTCACCGCGCCGCGGGTGATGGTGACCTCCGCGTTCATCTCCAGCGCCGCGCGCTGGCGGGCCACGATTCGCAGGGTGCGGGCCGGGTCCGGTGGGGTCACCCGGAGGATCTGGAAGAGGTCCGCGAAGGCCCGATCGGCCTCCTCCACCCGCCGCCACGCCTCGGGGGTCGCCTCCAGGAAGACCGGCAGCCGCCGGCGCTCGAGGTAGGGGCGCAGCACCGAGGACAGGGTGAGGCGGCTGCCGTCGCTGCGGCCCACCCGCGTGAGCGCCACCGGGTTGTCCACATAGAGCGCGTCTGGCGTCCGCAGCTTGTGGCGCTCGCTCAGCCGGGTGACGAGGTGGTCGAGGATGGCCGTCGCCCGGCGCTGCCACTGACCGACGATCCGCATCCCCGCGATCACCCGGGTGGGGTCCAGGTGCCAGACCTTCGGGGCCTTGTCGAAGCTGTCCTCGTGGGCCGAGAGCCTGCGGTGGATGGCCTCGTGCAGCAGGGTGGTGCGGCCCGCGCCCGGCGGCCCGAGGATCACGACCGAGGCGGGCGTCGGGCCGTAGAGCCCCCGGTACAGTGTGTCCACCCGCTCGTCGGGCTCGGTGGTGCGCAGCAGGGACTCGGGGAAGCGCTGGTTCAGATCCTGCGCGACCCGGGGCAGCTCGACCGCGCCGTGGAACTCCGCCGGCCCGGTCAGGCCGGCCAACACCTCCTGCAGGGAGAGGGACTCGAACTCGTACCTGCCCCGCTTCACGGTGGACGAGGTGCTCAGGGTGGTGACGAAGTCGCCCTTCTGGATGAGGAAGGACTCCAGGGCGGCCCGGTCGAGCGGATCCTCGTCCTCCGGGCGGTCGCGCAGCCGCTGATCGACCGCGTCCTGAACCCGCGCGGCGAAGTCAGGCATCCTGAGGTCGCGGCCGGCGACGAGCAGCAGCCGGTCGAGCCGCGGCAGGCAGGCGTAGCGCACGCCCCGGGCCTCGAAGGAGAAGACCTGCACCTTGCCGATCACCCGGCTGGTGGCGCTCCGCAGCGACAGCTCCAGCCTGTCCTCCCGCAGCTCCGGATCCTGGGTGAACCACAGCAGGGCGTCGAGCCCGCCGCGACCGCACACGTGGCCCTCGAACTGCTTGCTCACCGCTGACGCGCAGCCGCGCATGGAGCGCTCGAAGCTCCGGGAGGTGGCCTCGCAGGCGTCGACGAGGAGCGGCCGCACGGTGTAGTCGCCCTTGTGGACGCTCACGAAGACCGGAAAGCTCAGGCGTACGACAGGCATGATCAGCCCACCAGATCCGCGAGCACCAGCGCGTTGAAGCGCTCGATGAGGTGCTCACGCAGCTTGCGGTCGGCGTCGCTGTGGAGGCGGAGCTTGTAGTGCCGGTCCTCCAGGCTGTCGTCGCTGCGGTGGCGACGGCGCCAGCGGCCCTGGGTGGCGGCGCGGCGGTGCAGGTCGGTGGGCCGCCGGGGGCGCTCCTCCTTGAGGCGCTCCTCCTGTGCCTTCGGCGGCTCGTACTGCGCCCAGGTTCCCGTGAGCACCTTCACCACCAGGCGCTGCTCCGGCGGGCCGTCCCAGAGGTGCCCGCCGACCTCGCCCGAGAACAGGCTCGTGGCGCCGGGGGCATGGATCGAGAGCTCCGCGCCGACCTGCTGGTGCAGGCCCCCGGGCGGGGGGCGCTGGCCCTCGGGGATGTGGGTGTACTCGGCGCCGTCTTTGATGTCCTTGGTCTCTTCGAGCAGCCAGATGTTGGCGCGCGCGCAGGGCAGGTCGAGGGCCTCGCAGACGGCCTGGTACCGATCGAGCAGCCCCTCGACGCGGGCCAGCGGCCCGTACGCCCCCACGAGGATGGGCGCCTCGTCGGCGTTGATGGTGTCGAACAGCGCCCGGCGCGCCGCGACGGCGAGCGCGTCGTACGCCGCGAGGCGGGTCACCATGGCGGCGGAGCGAGCGGCGGCGTCGCCCTCGGTCAGGGTGTCGACCAGGGCGGAGACGCCCAGCTCACCGGCGGCCTCGAACATACCCGCGCAGGCTTCGCGGGCGCGGATGAAGCGGCTGTACCGGCCCGCGTCCGGGGTCTGCCAGAACTGCTTGCCGACGCGGCGCTTGCGGCGCTCCATGATGGCGATGGTGCTGCTGAGGCGCGCGAAGGTGGCGCCGGCGCGGACCTTGTCGGCGAGCCGCCGGGCCTCGTCCGCCCGGTCGGCGTGGGCCTCCAGCCTCGCCCTGGCGCTCAGGGACTCGCGGCCCTCCGCGCGATCGACGACGCTCACCGAGAGCGCGCCCGCCTCCAGCGCGCAGCGCACCCGCAGGGCCCGCCCGCCGCGCCTGCCGTTCAGCGCGGCGGCGGCGGGGGTCATCACCTGATCCCGCAGGGCCCGCTGGAGGTGGCGGGCGCCGTAGACGGGGTCGTAGCCGATCCGCACCAGCGCCTCGCGGGCCTCCTCGCTCACGTCCAGCGCGGCCCGCCGGGTGCGGAAGCCGGCGCGGGCGCCGAGCTTGTCGAGATCCCGGCGCAGCACCCGCTCGATGGCGGGCGGACCCAGCGGGGTGAAGGTGACGACCCGGTCGATGCGGTTGAAGAACTCCGGCCGGAAGTGCCGCTGCACGGCGGCGTTGAAGACCGCGCTCACCTCGGCGGCGCGGTCCTGGACGAAGCCCCCGCGGCCGCGGCTGGCGTCCCGGGCGCCCAGGTTGGAGGTCATCACGATGACGGCGCTGCAGAAGTCCGCCACGCGGCCGGCGCCGTCGGTGAGGCGGCCCTCGCCGAGCACCTGGAGCAGGAGATCGAAGACCAGCGGATCCGCCTTCTCGATCTCGTCCAGCAGGATCACGCTGAAGGGCTCGCGCCGCACCGCGCCGGTGAGCAGGCCCTCGCCCGAGGCCTGGGAGCCCTCGGTGAGCCGCAGGGCCGCCGCGGGGGAGGAGAACTCCGACATGTCGAAGCGCGTCAGGCGATCGGGGCTGCCGAACATGAAGCTGGCGAGCACCTTGGCGGTCTCGGTCTTGCCCACCCCCGTCGGCCCCACGAACAGCAGGCTGGCCACCGGCTGCCCCCGCCGCGTGACGTCCGCCCGCACGCCGGCGAGCACGTCCAGCACGGTCTGCACCGCCTCGGGCTGCCCGTAGATCCGCTCCTGGAACCAGGGGCCCGCCGGGCGGGGCTCCGCGACGTCGGGATCGATGAGCGAGCGGGGCATGCCGGTCTCTTCGCAGAAGCGCCGCAGCACGCTGGCGCGGTCCAGGGGGGCGGTCGCCTCGCTGCTGGTGATCAGGGCCTCCAGGAAGCGGACGGTGCGCCCCGGGAAGCCCGAGTACGGCGCGAAGCGCCGCTGCAGGCGCAGGGCCTCGCGGGCGGCGCCGGGCTCGACCGTGCGCTTGCCCGCCGTCACGCGGGCGCGGGCGAGGACCGTGGCCTCCAGGCGCTCGGGGGTGGGCTCGGTGACCTCGACCCGGCGGGTCAGCTCCAGGAAGCCGGGGTAGCGGGCCTCGATGCGGGCGGCCTGCTCCGACGTGCACTCGCTGATGAAGCCGATCTCTCCGCCGGCCAGCAGGTCTCGCAGGTACTCGCCGATGCTCACGTCGTTGCCGACGTAGCGGCCGACCTCGAACAGCTCGGCGAGGTTCCGCACCCACAGCCAGTCCCGCCGAATCCGCAGCTCCCTGGCCACCCGCGACAGGTTCTCCTGCCAGCCGTCGCCGGTGGTCAGCGAGCGCGCCAGCCGCGCCGCGTCGGTCTCCCAGACGGTCTCGCCTCGGGGCCAGCGCTTCGCGCGGACGAGCTCCTCGACGAGGGCGCTCTTGCCCACACCGGACGGCCCCACCAGCACCACCGCCCGGGTGGAGGCGCGATCCAGGAGCGCGCTCAGCTTGTCGAGCGCCTCGTCCACCTCGAAGACCCGTCGCCGGGTGGGCCTGAAGCGCTCAGCCGCGTCGGGGAGCAGCGCCTCGGGCGGGGCGACCTTGAAGGCAGCGAGCTCCGCGGGGGTGTAGAAGCGCACGTCGATGCGCGCGTCGATGAGGCGCAGCCCCTCGTACCACTGGGTGCTGAGCACCGTCCCGCCGCTCGACAGCCGCTCGTCCCGGGTCATGGCCAGCCGGATGTTGTCGGCGAGCGACGCCCGCAGCGACACCCGATCAGCGGCGACGGCGGTGACGGACAGGGCGGGCACGACGCCGGTGAAGCGGTCCTCGGCGGTCTGTCCCACGGCGACGTCGAAGCGCAGGGTCATCTCGGGGTGCAGCCGGCTCTTGCGGGACGCGGGGTAGTGGATGTCCAGCGTCTCCACCTCGAAGGCGGCCGCGGTGACCGCGCGGGTCCAGGGCAGGAGCTCGCCCTCCCGGGACCAGCTCTTGTCCGCCGCGCGCTCGAAGTCACGGGCGACGGCGGCGGCGGGCTCGTCCAGCCAGCCGATCTCCTGGTGCAGGAGCGCGCCGGAGCAGGTGCCGCCGGTGTTGAGTGTCAGCTCCGCCACCCAGAAGGGGAGCTCTTTCTCCAGGGCCATGCGACAACGCTACCACGATCGGCTCGCTACCTGGGCTCCTGCCCGGGCTCCTGCCCGATGCCCTGGAGCTTGCGGTAGAGGGTGCGCTCGCTCACGCCCAGCGCCTCGGCCAGCGCCGCGCGGTTGGGGGTGCGCGCGCTGGCCCAGCGGAGGTAGCGGCGCTCGACCTCCGCCAGCGTCAGCAGCCCGTCGCCCCAGGGCCTCGGGCCCGGAGCGCTCGGCGCGGCGTAGCGGATCTCCCCGGGCAGGTGTCGGGGGGTGATCCACTCACCGTCGCAGACCAGCACCGCCCGCTCCAGCACGTTGCGCAGCTCCCGGATGTTGCCGGGGAAGGACCAGCGCATGAGCTGGGTCAGAGTGTCCGGGCGGGGCCGCTTGCGGGTGCCCGTGGACTCCAGGAAGGACGTGGCGATGAGCGGGATGTCCTCCCGTCGCTCCCGCAGGGGAGAGAGCAGGATGGGGAAGACGTTGACCCGGTAGTAGAGATCCTGGCGGAAGCTGCCCTCGGCCACCATGGCCTTCAGATCCCGGTGCGTGGCCGCCACGAGCCGGAAGTCCGCGCGCAGCCAGCCCCCGCCGCCCACCCGCCGGTAGGTGCCGCTCTCCAGCAGACGCAGCAGCTTCACCTGCTGGTCGAGGGAGATGTCGCCGATCTCGTCCAGGAAGAGCGTGCCGCCCCGGGCCTCCTCCACCAGCCCCTGCCGCGTCCGGGAGGCGCCGGTGAAGGCGCCCTGCTCGTGGCCGAACAGCTCGGACTCGAAGAGGGTGTTGCTCAGGCCCGAGCACTCGAGCGGCACGAAGGGGCCCCGCGCGCGGGCGCTGCGATCGTGGATGGCGCGGGCCAGCAGCTCCTTGCCGGTGCCGGACTCGCCGAGCAGCAGCGCCGGCACCTCGCTGGGCGCCACCCGCTCCACCAGCGTGATCATGTCGTTGAAGGCCCGCGAGCGGCCCAGCAGCACCCCCTGGGTGGGGCTGGCGGCGGCGATCTCGATGGGCTGGATGATCTCGATGAAGTGGCTGATGGCGCCCTCGGAGTCCCGGAGGGGCTTCATCAGGATGTCGCAGTGCTCGGGCCCGCGCGGGGTGTGGTGGACGTGGGTCACCCGGTGGGGCTGGGCGGTCTCCAGCGAGGCGCGCAGCGGGCAGTCCTCACCGTTCAGATCACAGGGCGTGTCGTAGCGGTGGGAGATCTCATGGCAGCGCTGGGTGCCGACCGCCGGAACCCCGTAGCGCTCGGCGTAGAGGGCGTTGAAGGCCATCACCCGGTAGTCCCGGGCGAGGAGGATCGCGGGGTGCTCCAGGGGATCGAGCAGGTGGGCGAGGGGATGTCGGCCGGGCATGCGGGCAGTGTGGCATGGATTCGAGCGCGGGGACTCTCGGAGCTGTCGAAATTGGCAGTCCTGTTTGGGGGTGGCTGCCAGTATTGACAGGTGGACTGTTGAGTCAGGTAAGTAATTTCAGATAGATAGGGCAATGTGGGAAATGGCCCAGAAGTTGCTCTGTGGTTGATGCCCTACCCCGGAGCAGTCCATGTCATCCGCGCCACCGTCGGACACCGCTCGTCTCCTCGCCAGCATCGACGCCCGCCTCGCCCGGCTGGAAGCGGGCCTCACGCCGCTGACCGACACCGCGGCTCACGGCGCTGACGCCCTGGCGGCGATCACCGACACCGTCGACGACGCGGTGGGGCGGCTCTCGGAGGCCGGGGTGGACGTGGATGAGCGGGTCCGCGTGGCGCTGCGGCTGGCCGAGCGGCTCACGGACCCGGCGACCGCCGCGCGCCTGGAGCAGGGGCTGGACATCGCCGAGCAGCTCCCCGGGCTGGTGGCCGGCGTGACCGACACGGCCGACGGCGTCGCGGCGCGTCTGGCCGCGGCCGGGGTGGACGTGGACGAGCGCATCCGGGTGTCGCTGGCGCTGGCGGAGCGGCTCACGGATCCGCGCACGGCCGCGCAGCTCCATCAGGCGCTGGATCTCGCGGAGCAGCTCCCCGGGCTGGTGGCTGGCGTGACCGACACCGTCGACGGCGTGGTTGCGCGGCTCTCAGAGGCCGGGGTTGATGTGGACGAGCGCATCCGGGTGAGCCTCGGGGTGCTGGACCGGCTCACGGATCCCAAGGCCATGACCCAGCTCAATCGCATGCTGGAGATCCTCGTCCGGCCCGAGTTCTTGAAGGTCGTCTCCGGCGACGCGGTCGAGATCGTGGGCGACGCCAGCGCGGCCATGGTCGAGGCCCGGGGCGGCGAGGCCGAGCCCGTCGGCCCCTTCGCCCTGCTGCGCTCCCTCAAGGATCCGGATGTCGGTCGGGCGCTGTCCTTCGGCCTCCGCTTCGCCCGGCGCTTCGGGCGCGTCCTCGCTCGCTGAGCTGGCTGAATTCGCTGAACTGATCGCCCCCACACAGGAGTTCCTCCCATGGCTTCCACTCACTACGAGATCCTGATCGTCGGCGGCGGCACCGCCGGCCTCACCGTCGCCTCACAGCTCGCCCAGGCTGAGAACGCGCCGCAGATCGCGATCCTCGAGCCCTCGGACAAGCACTACTACCAGCCCATCTGGACGCTGGTGGGCGGCGGGGTGTTCGACCGGACCATCTCCGAACGCGACGAGGCCGACTTCATCCCCGAGGGCGCGACCTGGATCCGCGACACCGCCGCGAGCTTCGAGCCCGATCGCAGCGCGGTCATCACCGGCGCCGGCGACGAGATCACCTACGACTACCTCGTGGTGGCCGCCGGCATCCAGATCGACTGGGGGAAGATCCCGGGCCTGAAGGAGACGGTCGGCGAGGCCGGCAGCGGCGTGGTCAGCAACTACAGCTACGACACGGTGGAGGCGACCTGGGACGCCATCCGGGCCTTCCCCAAGGGCGGGAAGGCGGTGTTCACCCACCCGGCGACGCCCATCAAGTGCGGCGGCGCGCCCATGAAGATCATGTTCCTGGCCGATGACGCCTTCCGGCGCCAGGGCGCTCGCGCGGGCGCCACCCTCACCTTCTGTAAGGGCGGCCCCGGCATCTTCGCGGTGAAGAAGTACGCCGACGCGCTGACCCGGGTGGTGCGCCGCAAGGACATCGACACCCGCTGGATGCACGACCTCGTGGAGCTGCGCCCCGACAAGAAGCAGGCGGTGTTCAGCATCATGAACACGAGCGAGACGGCGGTGCTGGACTACGACCTCATCCACGTCACGCCGCCCATGTCGGCTCCGAGGTTCCTGGTGGACAGCCCGCTCTCCGCCCCCACAGGCTGGGTCGCCGTGCACAAGCACACCCTCCAGCACGACCGCTTCCCCAACGTCTTCTCGCTCGGCGACTGCAGCAACCTGCCCACCTCCAAGACCGGCGCGGCCGTGCGGAAGCAGGCGCCGGCGCTGGTGGCCAACCTGCTCTCCCTGCGGGCCGGGCGACCCATGACCGCGAGCTACGGCGGCTACACGTCCTGCCCGCTGGTCACCGGCTACGGCAAGCTCATCCTCGCCGAGTTCGACTACGACAAGCAGCCCATGGAGAGCTTCCCCTTCGACCAGGGCAAGGAGCGCTACAGCATGTACGCTCTGAAGGCCTACGGCCTGCCGGAGATGTACTGGAACGGGATGCTGCGCGGCCGAATGTAGTTGGTGTAGGTTGGAGGGGTGGAACACCCGACGAGCCCGCCCTTTCCCTGTGAACCCATCGAGCTCTCCTACTTCCAGGAGGCGCCGACGCGGGCCTCCCGGGTGGTGGAGCTGCCCGTGAGCCCGGCGCGGCTCTTCGAGGTCTTCGCCGACCCGGCGAGCTGGCCCAGGTGGGTGCCCGGCATCGGCAGCGTGCACTGGACGAGCCCGCAGCCCTTCGAGGTGGGCACCACCCGCACCGTCGTGTTCTGGGGCGGGATGGAGGTCTACGAGCTGTTCTCCCGCTGGGAGGACGGCCGGGAGATGGCCTTCCACTTCACGGGCACCAACCAGGAGGTCTGGCGATCCTTCGGCGAGCACTACCTCGTCGATGATCTGGGGGACGGCCGCTGCCGGCTCACCTGGACCATGGCCTTCGAGACCACCGGCCCGGCGGCGAAGGTCTTCCCCCTGCTCCGCTGGATGCTCGCGCCCACCATGGGCTTCTACCTGGCGCTGCTCAAGCGCTACTGCCGCAAGCTCTCCACAGCCCCCGCCGCCATCGCCGCCGGGGGCTCTGCCGCCAGCGGGTAGCGGGCCGGCGCGATCGCCGATTAGGGTCACGGCATGTTTACCCTCCTCGCGCTCCTCGCCTGCACCGACAAGCCCGCCGACACCGACGTCACCGACCCGGAGGACAGCGCGTCGACGCTCGACTCGGCGCCGCCCGACACCGGCCCATCCGGTGACGGCGGCGACAGCGGGGACACCGGCGCGGACACCGGCGCGGACACCCACAGCGACACGGACACCGGCGAGGCGCTGCCGCCGCTCAAGGATCCGGTCTCAGCCCTGAGCGCGGTCCTCCACGACCCACACCAGAGCATGATCTACGCCTCCTGGACGCAGCGGGAGGAGGCCCGCAGGGTCTACGTCGAGTACAGCGTGGACGAGGGCGTCTGGGAGGTCTCACCGACCCGGGAGGGCGCGCTCGGGGAGCACACGCAGATCGTGGTCGGGGTTCCCTACGAGCACGAGGTGACCTGGCGGGTCATCAGCGAGGTGGGTGAGCAGCAGGTCGCCAGCGCGGATCAAGTGATCACCACCGGCGCGAGGCCCGCGGAGCTGCCGCGGGTCGAGGTGGACGTCTCCCGGCCCGAGCTCTGGGACGCGAACGATCGCTTCCTGCTGACCACCACGACGGAGCGGGACGCCTTCGATCACAGCAGCGCGGACTTCTGGCTCGTCATCCTCGATCGCAAGGGGAGGGTGGTCTGGTCCAAGACGACCCCCCGCAAGACCTGGACGCTCTTCGCCAAGCCCTCCCGCGACGGGGAGGCGCTGCTCCACGACGAGTCGACCTACTGGACGGCCTTCGACGGCGGGCTCGCGAGCCGGGTGCACCGGATCAAGCTGGACGACACCGTCGAGCTGACCTGGGACACCCCGGGGCTGCATCACTCCTTCGACGATCTGGAGCCGGAGACCATCGTCTGGATGGGCCAGGACGGGGTGGATGACTACCTCTACCGCAGCGAGGGCACGCGCCAGCCGGAGGTGCGGTGGCGCTGCCTGGAGTGGCTGGAGGATGAGGGCATCACCCTCGACCCCGAGATCGGACGCAACTACTGCGGCGCCAACGCCATCTCCTGGTACGAGCCCCGCGACACCTACGTCATCAGCCTGTTCAGCCACGAGACGGTGCTGGAGCTCGACCTGGACGGCCCCGCGAGCGGCGTGCTCTGGTACGCCGAGCGGCCTGGCGGCGCCGGGCTGACGCTGCCCGAGGACGCGCGCTGGGAGTGGCAGCACGACGCCCAGATCATCGACGGCGACCGGCTGCTGCTGTCCTCCGGGGTGAAGTCCGGCGACGGCCCCGGCTTCCCCGGCGGCCAGAGCTACGATCACACGGTCGTCTACGAGTACGTCATCGACGAGCCCGCCGGGGAGCTGGCGCTGGCCTGGAGCCACCACTCGGAGCCGGAGTGGGTCTCCCAGTACAAGGGCGGGGTGTGGCGGCTGCCGAACGGCAACACGACGCACTACTTCGGGGACTTCCCCGGCTTCAAGGAGATCGCGCCCGACGGTGAGATCGCCTGGCAGCTCCGCTTCGTCAACGACGAGGATCCCTGGATCGGCCGCTCGACCTTCATCGACGATCTCTACCCCTTCGCGGAGTGAGCGGGGCAGGGGATACGCATGGGCGCCGGACGGCACGTACCAAACGCGCCGCCCACCCACCCTCTCTGAGCCCGCACCTTCCGTCAGCACGCGCCGCATGGCGCGCGCCAACTGCGAAGAGGTACCTGTGAGGAACGCGACGTCCCAGCGCCACACGCGAGAGGGTGTTGCGACGTCAGATGCCTCGCCGCAAGGCGACATCAGGAGGCAAGACCTTGCGAACACGTGGACGGTTTTCGACGGAGCCGAGCTGTTGTTGTTCCGGATAAATCCAGTAAAACCGGTCAGGTTTCGCAATGGATGCAAACCCAGGTGGGCATGCCAGACGACCCGAGAGTCACTGCACAGGGGGGGAATTTCGACGACGAGGAACGAGGAGACTTGAAATGGGGGTGTGACAGGCATGAACAAGAAACCGGAGGTGAGCGACATGTAGCAAATCCTGACCTGGGGCCCTGACAGAGGGAACCCAACACCGAGAAGACAAGGGCGAGGAGCCGGAGCACCGGCATCAC
>Ga0316204_10006524_pt1 | contig 17881 bp, 22 predicted proteins | sample 6monrhotite_MG_2_FD_205661 | JGI IMG/M metagenome (GOLD analysis project Ga0316204, IMG submission 205661) | Microbial mat bacterial communities from mineral coupon in-situ incubated in ocean water Damariscotta River, Maine, United States -... | ecosystem: Environmental > Aquatic > Marine >... | reverse complement strand
GTAGCCGTGGTCACATCTGCCGAACTGAGCGACCGTTTCTCAGAAACGCGATTCGCCGATTCTCAGAACTTCGCGGCGTGGTCACATCTGCCGAACTGGCCCCGGTCACATCAGGCGAGCCTTGACATCGAGGAACGGGACGCTGTCGTATCCACGCCGCGGGAGTCCTCAAGGAGGAGTTGTTTCGCCGTTGCTGGCGAACATCTTCCTCCACGAGATTCTCGATGCGCGGTTCGAAGATGTCGTGCGTCCGCGGCCCCGCGGATGCGAGGGAAGGTACGGCTCGTCCGCTATGCAAACGATGCCGTGTCTCCTCGCCGCCGATGTCTTCCGCCAGCTCTCCATCGGTGCCTACGACGACCAACTCGGTCGGGCATAGCCCGGGCGACTACCTGTGTCACGACGCGGTTCGTCGAACGGATACTGAACACCAAAAACGAAGAAATCGAAACTCTGCTGGCCAGCTGAACATCACGAAAGACACCCAGATCGTGGGCGAAGGCGGGGCTGCTCAAGGAACCGACCAAGCGGCTCCTCGAGCGCGAAATGACCGCGCATCTTGGCGACGAGAAGGGTGCGCGGGGCTCTGAAGCTCGCAGCAATCCGCGCAACGGCTCGTTAGAAACACACGATCCAGCCTGGCACCCTACCTTCTGGGACCTGCTCGAGCGGTTGTCAGCGCTGGCCGGCGTCGCGGGAACGCCTCAGGCGTTCCCGGGTGACGCGGAGGTTGTTCAGGCATACCGAGTGTCCGGGCTCAAGTCGTAGAGCGTCTTCGAACAAGGCAAGCGCGCCTTCGTACTCTTTCCGTAGGAATGCGTCGACCGCCTCGTCGAACACGACGCTGAATACCTCACAAGTCGGTACAGGTACGGTCTGATCGGCGCCCTCTTCCTCGGTTATCGCGCGCATCGTGAGCGTCGATGGCGTACGCGCTCGAACCTCATAGGCCGGAGGTGGTGGAGGGCTGCGCTTGTCAAACTCCGTCATCGGAATCGCCACCTTAGATATGGGGTCTTCGCGCTGCGAATGCCACCGTTCATTGGCAGGCGCCCAGGGGTTCCCCGGGGCGCGCGCGAACTCGTATTGAGAACGCCCTCTATGTCCTTGGAGGTTCGACTCTTAGGCGGCTTGGGGGTCCAGGATGTCTTCGAGAGCGGCGAGGGCCGGGTCGAGGGCGTCGGTGGATATTTCGCGACCCTTGGACACGGCGGTGACGAGAAAGCGCTCCTCTCCCACTGTGAAGATGCGGTGCAGAATCCTCTGGTTGGAGGAATCGCGAAGCAACACGGCCATAGGCGCAGCACCGCCCGAGCTCGCGACGCGGTCGGCGAGTGTGAGCACCAGCGAGGACACTCCGGCGATGACGTCTGCATCACGGGCGCCCGAGCTAGCGGCGAGGGGGAGGCCCATATCGTCGCTGAGGAGCACCGTCGCGAACCCTCCGCGCCGCACGACCGTATCGAGGAGGCGCGGCAGGTGGTGGCGGCCGCGTCGGTTCGGACTCACAAGCGTGAGCCCCTGAGCTCGACGCTCCTTTTCCATCAGGGGTCCGAGCACGTCGAGCATCATTTTGTGGTTCTCGCGGTCTTGAGCGACCAGGGGCGCGAGGGTCTGCTGCAGCTCGCTGCGCAGGGCCTCGAGATGTTCGACCCCGTCGTCGTCGCCGATGGCGATTCGTTCGGCGAGTTCGCGCATCTGGGCTTGCAGGTCCTGGGTTGCAGCCTCCTGCGCGCCAACGATCGGGGTGAGCAGACCACGCACCTCGATTGCGAGCTGTTCAGCGGTGGTGGACGACTTGCGCTCATGGACCAAGTTCGCTTCGAGTGTCGCAGCTCTGGCGTGCGCTCGAGAAAGATCCTGGGAGAGCATGGTCGCCTGACGCTCCGCTTGCGACAGATCGGTCTCGAGACGCCCGCGTGCCCTTTTGCCCGCGCGTGCTCCGATGAGGTAACCACCGCCACCCGTGACGACGGCTCCGGCAAGGGCCAAAAGAATACTTGTCAACATCGTCTCACTCCTCCGCGGCCTTCTTCGGACAGGTCTCGACCCCATCGATTCTTACGACCACCCGTCGGTCTCGGCCGACGTCGCCGACGAGATTCGGGCGATATTCACCAAACGCCTGAACGGTGACCCGCTCAGCGGAGATGCCTTGTTCAACGAGTTTTGCCTCCGCGCGGCTCGCCCGGCGGTGGCTCAGCTGCAGGTTGCCACTCGCAGAGCCGTCGACGCTTGCATATCCCTCGACCACGATCTTGTGGTCAGGAAACGCCTTGGCGGTGACCTCGAACCCACGCAAGAGGTCGGCTCGGTCGACGTCGCTCTCCCCGTTGGCGAACATGAGTTCGATAGAAGGCGCACAGGCGACCTCTCCCGCAGCTACTGAGGGAGTGGCAGCGGGCGGAACTCGCGGAGTGGACAAGGGGGGCTCATCGTCGTCTTCGATGATGAGCACGACCGGATCTTCCTCTGCTTCCTCTGCTTCCTCTGCTTCCTCTGCTTCCTCTGCTTCCGGCAGCGCGACTTCCGCGGTCTTGACCGCAGGAAGTTCGGGCGCACCTGGATGAGCCATCGCCCCTGCGCCCGTCCACGCGACGAGTCCCAGGCTCAACAGCGTTGGCCCCAGCCATGCTGGACTGTTCTCGCCTACGACGAGCCGTGATGCCGCCACTTGCTTCCCGTCTTCCCTACTTCTTCGAAAGCTTGATCACATTCTCGATCAGCGCTCGCTTCATCCCTGTGAATGAAGACAGGCGCTCCAGGCGTCCCTCAGCGTAAGCCAGGTTGATGACCGCCAGGTCGAGGTCACACACCTTGATCAGGCTCGCCGTGGCTCCCGCCACCCTCGCCTTGTCTTCGAGGTTGTCCGCGAGGGATACGAGAGCCTGGCCTCGGATGATGCTCATCGTTCCGTCGACCCAGAAAGGCTCGAGGCCGATGCGGACGTGGGTTTCGCCGATCTTCCAACGCGACTGAAAGTAGTCGTCCTCGTACTCTCCGCCCACAAGCTCCTTCATCCACTGGATGTGGGTTTTCTTGAGGTGCTCGACCCGCCCTTCGATGAACGGGACCAGCTCGGGCGTGTTGCCGATCGACTTGTAGAAGACATCCGTGATCTCGGGTCCGTGCGTGTCGATCCATGGGCGGATGCCCTTGAGCGTCGCGGCATCTGCCTCGTTGAAGTCCAGGAATTTCTTGATCTGAGTGAAGATTTCTATGGGTTGCATGGCATTCGATCTCAGAGTACGCGTCGGATGTCTTCGACTGCCCGGCGCATGTCGAGGAAGAGAAGTCCCAGTTTTGCCTCGCGAGTCGCCATCGCGAGCAGTAGCGTCCCGGAGCCGGCGTCCAGCATACAGGCATAGCCGGCCGTGCCGCGGATGAGGACCTCTTGAAGGTCGCCGCGCTCGAGCTCGGAGGCCGCGCGGGTGCCCAAGCCGAGGAGGGTTGCGGTCATGCCTGCGACCCGGGCTTCTTCGATGTGTTGCGGGAGCGCGCTGGCGATCATGAGGCCGTCCTCGCTGATCAGTGCGCTTGCTTCGACGTCCGGGCTGCCCGACTGCAGTCCCCGAAGGACTTTATTGAGATTGTCGACTCTAGACACGTATTGTACTTCCTATTCGTTCGTAGTTGGACGTTGAGTGGTTGTCGTCACAGGTGGACGAGTTCTCGGAGGCGGGCCACATTGCCCTTGACCACCGAGTCGTTGGGTCGCAGAGCCTCAGCCGTCTCGAAGGCATGCAGCGCTGCGGTGTAGTTCTTGTCAAGGAGTGCATCGTGGGCGTCGTCGAGTAGTCGCTCGAACCGTGTCTCGTCCGACGAGCGTACGGCCGGCACTTCGAGAGCAGGCGCAGATGATGGCGTGATGAACGGGACCTCCTCTTCTTCGAAGATATCCGAGAAGTCCATCTCGTCCGGGTCCGGGTCGTCTCTGGCTACCGGGCTTTTGCGGGTGTTCTCGTCGTGTTCCCTCGCGAGGTTGAGCAGCATTTGCTCCCAAGGGAAGTCGGGGAGGTTGGCGGGGCCCGGAATGAGGGGGACGCCGCCGCAGGTCACGCGGGCGCCCTCGGTGAAGGTCAGGCGACTGAGCGCCGAGAGGCCCGTGCGTCGTCCCTCGTTGGCCGACCACAGTCGCCCCTGCTTGATGAAAATGGTGCCGCTCAGGCTGTGGCCCCGGACGTCGATGCGAACAGAGTGGCGGCCGAGGCATGCGAGCTGGATGTAGTCTCCCGCTGCGAAGGGGGGCGCTGCGTTGCGCTCCGCATCCAACTGCTCGGTCACGATGTGCTTGAGCGTCCGCGCGGGCAGAGGCTTGTCCAGCACGACGACCCCCGGGTAGTGGTCGAGCTGAGGCTCAAACCGGTTGATATGTCCGGACACGAATACGACCGACGGTTGGTATTGACCGCGGACGTGGGGCATCAGCTCGAGTCCAGAGCCGTCGGGCAGATCGAGATCGGACACGATGAGGTCGGGTTGGGACGTGTCGATCTCCTTGAGGGCTTCTCGCACCGTGCCTGCGCCGACGATGGTGACATTGCGGAGCTCGGACAGCGCACGGACCATCGAAGTCCGAAGAAGGTCGTGGTCCTCAAGGATCAGAACGCGACGTCGCTCGCTCTGACGTAGGAAAGGAAGGACTTTCATTGCTCGAACTCCGTCGCTCGAGGTATCGAGAGCGTGACGCGGGTGCCCCTGCCAGGTTCACTCTCGATTTCAAGGGTGCCTCCGCCCGCGCGTACGGCTTGGTCACACAGCGTGAGCCCGACGCCCCGCCCACGACTTCGAGTGGTGAAAAAGAGTTGGGCGCATTGGTCCAGAACCTCGGGTGTCATCCCGACCCCCTGATCCTCGACGGACATCACGAAAGTGTCTCCGAGGACCTCGATGCAGATGTCGACCCGTTGGTCCGGTGCGCTCGCCTGGATCGCGTTGGTGCCCAATGCGACCGCGAACGTGTGCACGAGACCCGGGTCCAGGTAGGCGGGGCGGATCTCGGTGGCCTTCAAGTCAAGGCGAACGCTGCTCTCCGCAGCACGGGGCTCCAGCGTGCGCCTCGCTTCGGCTAGGGCATGGGCGAGATCGACGGGGTGTCGCGAACGAGGGTGGCGCCCTGTGACTCCGAATGCGTCGAGGCGGTACGCCACGGACTCCGCCTCGGTCGCCAGCACGGAGGCTTGGTTGCTGAGGTCCGCGTCTCTTTCGAGCCCCTCTGCGAGCAGTTCGAGCCCCATCGCGATGGCCGCCATCGAGTTCTTGACGCTGTGAATGACCGCAGGTGCAGCTGCTCCCACGGCGGCGAGGTGGACGAGCCGGTCCCGCTCCGCTGCCACGTGAGCGACCCGTGTGATGTCGCGAAAGACGATGGCGTAGAACGCCATCGAAGGGCCCGCGTGAGAGAGTTCTGAGATCGAGTACCCGAAGCGGCGCGGCTGACCGTCTGGACTTTCGACAGACACCGAGCTGTCGGCCCGCCGCGCGTCGAGCAGGGCCGTCAGCGGTGCGAACACTTCGGTCAAAGGACAGCCTGCGAGGGGACCCCCCTTGCTCAAGGACTGTCGGGCAGAATCACTAGCCAGGACAACCTCCCCATTAGCCCGCACGATGAGCAGCGCGATGGGGAGACGTTCGAGCACGTCGGCCGCAGGAAGCTGCAAGGTGCCAGGCGGACTGAGACCGGCCCCAGCGCCCACGGAATGCGGCGAACCCTCTCTTGTCACGAGGGGCAGTGTGACAGCTTCGCTCCGCGCGTCTTTGGAAATCCTCCGGCATCGGTGGTAGTCGATTGGCAGTCTGAGGGCTCTTCGGGGCCGGGATGCCACATGGCGAATTCGTCGGAACGACGATTGGTCCCCGGGATCCCGCTCTAACTTCAAACATCTCCTCATCGGCCGGTTCGGCTGTTGCCCAGAGGCCGGGAGCGCAGCATGAGCGTCCCTATTTGGTTCTCCGCGGCATCACCCGCTCGGACGCACGAAGCTCGGCGGAGACTCCCGGCCTCTGGGCAACAGCCGAACCGGCCGATGAACGGTATCCGTTCGACGAACCGCGTCGTGACACAGACCGCGGCGGGGGCAATGTCCGATCGAGTTGGTCGTCGAAGGCACCGAGGGAGAGCTGGCGGCCCCCCCCCCCGTGCCAAGGAAGAGTGGGACAGACCATGCGAGAGTTTAGAGGGGCAATCCGACCCGAAGAATGACGACCAAGAAAGAGACCGAGACCCCCGAGACCGAAGTCACCGAGCGGGTGACCCGGCGACAGTTCACCGACGAGTACAAGCTGCGCATCCTCGAGGAAGCCGAGCGGTGCAACTCTGGCGAACTGGGGACGCTGCTGCGACGTGAAGGCCTGTACTCCTCGTACCTGAGCACCCCATGCCCCGGAACCTGCAGAAATCCGTTGGCTCGACCTCGGTTGCGGAACGCGTAAGACCTTGAGATCCGGAGACCGGGCGAGCCGTTGCGAAAGCGAACAGTTGCGCACATAGCTTGATGGAACGGGCTTCTAGCGGCGCCGTCGGCGGTTGTTCGATCGCCCCGATGACTTGCTTCGTCGGTATGCTGCCGGGACGACTGGGTCGAGACCGGCATAGCGCTGTGCGTAGTCGTTCCGGGCGCTCGTGAGCGCCTCGGCGAGCCCTGGGCACTCGACCGCCTCGTCGCCTTCGCCCGTCTTGGGCAGGCTCACTCGTGACAGCGTCCCGAGTAGGTAGCTGTCCGGGTCTTCCGTCGCAGCCTCGAGCGCGCTGCCGAACGCATCGCAGGGTGCCTCGGCCGTGCTGGCCTGCCACAGGTCGAACGCCGTCTGCAGCGGCTCGTTGATCCGTTCGCTCTGGTGGGCAGCGCGCAGGTGATCCGTCACCGCTTGGCGCAACGCGTACGGCAACGGCCTCTCTTGCACGTTGATCCACCGCGCGAGGCGATCGTGCCCTTTGTCGCTGAGCAACTCGACCGCGATCCCTGTGGACAGCTCCCGGTGGCGCGGGTCGTCGAGAAGGTCCCAGAAGGTGGCCGCAAACCCCTCGTCGTCGAGCAATCCCGGCTTCAGGGACAGCGCTGACCGGTAGCTCTCAAGGGCCGCCATCGCGTTGGCCTTGCGTCCGAGCGCCACGAGCACCTCACCCATTCTCCAGTGCAGTTCGGGCTCGTCGCGATAGGCTTTGAGGTGCGGACCTATGGTGATCCGGGCCGCTTCGTACTTCTTGGCCTCGATGAGCGCGTCGATCGATGTGAGGGTGGCCCGTAGTGCCCGCTTGGACTGGGCCTCGGCGTCGCCATCGTCGCGTGTACGCACCGGGTCCGGCGCGCCGTCCTCGATCACGAGCTCGTCGGATTCTTTCGGGGCGGCGGCTTCGTCCTCGTCCTTCGAGGCGCCATCGGTGGCAACGGCCTGGGGCTTGCTCTCGACGTTGTCACCAGCGGGCCATGCCGCGACGGTCAGCATGAGCAGGCCGAACGCACCCACGCCGATCACCGGCAACACCCACGACGGTCTGCCGGCCGGAGCCGTGGCGAGTTGGGCTGTGGACGCGCCCTCGGACCCCATGGCCCGGGCTCCGGCAGAAACGATCGGAGGTGCGGGAGGAGGACTCTCGGACACCGCGTCCTGTTCGCCGTCCGCCTTCAGCGCAACAAGCTCATCGACCGCGGAAAGTTCGGGGTCGATCGCTTCAGGCTCGCCCCGGTTCATGTCTTGATCCATGTCCGCCTCCCGCTCTTGAGGCGATTCAGCGGGCTCGTCGGTAGGCGAGTAGTCGGCCTCAGTGTAGGCCAGGGTCTGCGGCTTCGATTGCGCCAGACCCTCCGGCCGCCGGTCGAGGTTCGGGGGTGGCGGCACCTTTGGCTTGGCCGAGCGTTCGGTCGGCGATGCCGCCCGCCTCAGTGCTGCGATCGCAGCCGGCGCATCGGCGAAGCGCTCCTCGGGCTTCTTGGCCAGAAGCTGAATCACGAAGTTGCGCAGCGAGCCAGGTACGGAGTCGGGAAGCCTCGGAGGCTCCTCCGAGATCTGGCTGCGCAGGATCTCCACCGCGTCGTCCCCGTCGAACGGGAGCTCGCCCGCGAGCATCGAGTGCATCACCACACCAAGCGAATAGAGGTCGCTGCGCGCATCGATCTTCTCGCCGCGAGCCTGCTCCGGGCTCATGTAGTGGGGCGTCCCAAAGATGATGCCCGCCTGCGTCAGTTGCCCGGCCCCAGCCCCATGGGTGACCTTCGCGATGCCGAAATCGAGCAGCTTGACTTGTCTACCGGCCTCGCCGCCGAGGAGGAAGATGTTCTCGTTCTTGATGTCGCGGTGCACGACCCCTTGCGCGTGCGCGTGCGCGAGCCCTTCCAGCACCTGGCGAATGAGGTCGACCACTCGAAACGGCGGCATCGGCTCGGTGACGATGTCGGCGAGGTCCTTGCCCTCGAGGAGTTCCATCACCAGGTAGCGACGCCCGTCGTCCAAACCGAAGTCCATGGTGCGGACGCAGTTGGGGTGGTCGAGCCGCGACGCCGCCGCCGCCTCCCGATCGAAACGCGCGACCATCTCGTCGTTCGCTGTCAGTTCGTGATGGAGAAGCTTGAGCGCGACGTCCTTGTGCAGGCCGAGGTGATATGCCTTGAAGACGGCTCCCATCGCGCCGTGACCCAGCAGCGAGTCGAGGCGGAAGCGGCCCGAGAGGGTCTGGCCAAGGAGCTCTTCGGCCGCAGTGGTCCTGACGTCTGGCACAGGGAGATTCATCGAGGCCGAGTTTAGAGCCATCGGCGCACGGACTTGATACACGCCGCCTGGCTTTACTATCGTGGGTCTCGCCCATGTTCGCGCCGACCATCGAGAGAAAGAGGCGCCAGAAGAAGCGCCAGTCAGGTGGGGCTCGAGGCGTCGATGCGGGCGCTGGAGCGACGCAGGTGCCCCTTCGGTTTGCGGTTGGCCTCCTTGTGGCCATGGTCGCGCTCCTCGTGATGCGTGACACGTGGTTGACGCTCACCCTGGTGGCGCACGGGCTCGGATTGGCCTCTGGGACGCCGCCGTTGAGGCCCAGTCCGGGGGCGCGGAGGCTATGCAAGGCCGGGTGTGCCTTCAGAAAACGTGTCGACCTCGCGCAGGGGGGCTTCGGGCACACAACGGGCCCCCGGCCGAGCGCGAGACCAAGGTCGAGCTAGACCGCGTCGTCGAGCGTGATGCCTTCGACGCCCGCCTCCGAGCACTGAAGGAGGGCTGACAGTCCCTGCCAATGCGGCACTCGGGGCCTTCTGAGAACGAAAAGGCTCGTTCTGAATGCCGAGCACGAACGCCGCTCTCGCACCTTTTCGCAGCGATGTGGGTTCCGGCCCGACTTCCAATGTTCCCCATGGACCGCCTTCGCCCGAGCTGTTCGCTGAGATGCCGGGTGCCCGCCGCCGCCCGCACTATTGCCGACGCGCGAGGGGCACCCGAAACCTTTTCCTCTACCCGAACACGCTACCACCGCGCCCACGCCATTCGTTGCGCTCCCCTCTCCCTCTCCGACATCCCGTCCACGGAGCGCTTCGGGCCGCGTGGATCCGCGAGATCACTGTTCGTCATCTTCGGCGGTGAGGCAGGACAGCTCCGCAAGCTGGCGGTTGACGCCAGCTCTGTCGAAGCGGCTTGGCTCGAACCCAGGGGGGAGTGAGCCTTCCTTGCGGCGTTTGGTGGCATGCGGGGCCACGAGGCTGGAGTTGCCCCCCCAAAAACCGGACACGTTTTCAGCTGGTTTGAAGTCGGCGGAATTGCCGTGATGAGAGCACCTACGCCGACCCCCGCCTCATGTCACGACGGGGGATCGTCGAACGGATACCGAACATCGGTTCCGTCGAGATGTCGGTTTCCTGCAACCCACCCGTCGGCTGTAGACACACGGACTCAGGCTGGTCGGAAGGCGTTCGACCGCGTCCTCATGGAGGAGACTGACGCCTCGCTGCAACAGATCCGCAGCGCGGTTGTTCGACTGGTCGCGAAGAAGAAGGTTCGGTTCAAGGGCAAGACGGCGGCGCGTCGTTACTGGGCCCGGGGTTGAGTTCGGGCGCCGCTCCACGAGGTCCTCGTTGCGTTGCTCCGGGACCAAGCCCTCTGACTCGCGGTTCCGCTTCGCTGAGCCGGGGCTTGGCCTTCTCGAGAGGCCCAGGGTTCGTCCCTCGGAAGACTCGGCTTGCGCGACTGTCCTTGCGCGACTGTCATGCTTGTTGTTGGTGTAAGGGGGGCTTCACGCCGTCACCGACCAGCTATACTCAGCTCCAACATGCCTGCATCGGTTCGGGTTGCCTGGACGCGCCTGGTCTTGTCCACCGTGTACGCTCAAGAGCCGAGCGTCCACGCGCGCCTGCTTGAGCGTGTTGCATCGCGACACCTGCTCGAGGCGGCGGGAAGGATCGCCTGGATCCCTTTGGGCGTTCACATGGAGATTTGCGAGGCTCTGCGCGCCGAGGTGGGAGATCCGTTCTACCGTCACTACTTCTGTGCCACCAGCTTAGCGGGTGCGAGGCTGGCGCTGTTTCGCCCTCTGGTAGACGGGTTTCTTCAGCTGTTCGGCACAACACCGCTTTCCACCATCAAAGCTGCGCCGAGAGTTTGGAATGCCATTTTTCGTGACGTCGGTTCGCTGCGTCTCAAGGCGCTTCTCCCCAAGAGTGCCGAGGCGACGATCGTCGGCCTCGACCCGTCGCTGCGTACGAGTGAGACATTTTCCATCGGCGTGCAGGGGGCTTTCGAAGCCGGCATTGCGTTCGTCGGGTCCCGAGGTTTCGTCGGGATCGATACCTCCGCTCTTCAAGAGGGCCGCACGCGTTTTCATGTGCGGTGGCTATGACCCACTCGAAACAGGACAAGAAGCGCTGAAACCCGCGACGGTTGAGCCGCTGTTGGCCAAGGGGAGATCGTCCCGTGTAGGCCGTACCCTGTCCAGAACCGCGACCGGACGCTTCAGGAAGCCCGACCCCAGAAAACGGTCTGCAACGTGCGACGTGCTCCACACGCGAGTCCGTCCGACAAGTTGCCCCTCCCGACCACCACCCCGCTCGTGTGCTTAGAGGTTTTCGGGCGACCCGGCCCACTGTGGGCCTGACCGCCCGAGCGGCAGATGTGCTGTAATCGAGGTCGTGACCGGTGACATCTACTGGATCACCCGCTTTGTTGAGAGCAGAAAAACGGCGTTCGCCGTGGCGCGGATGTGCATGATCACGGGGTTGTCGATGCGGGAGTTCACGCCGACGTCCGAGCACTCGGACCAAGACTTCGTGCGAGTCGAACAGGCGCTCGCCCAGATCCTCAACGACGAAGAACTCCGAGATCTCGACCGCTACCTAGCCGAAGAAACTCGACCCCTCGAACGGTTACAGGACCCTGAACGATGACGACCCTATCCGCAGGCCTAGGCCATAGCACCGCGAAGAACGCCAACGGGGCGGTGAAGGAGGCGGTGGGGGCCGCTCTGTCCGCACTGGAGGGCAAGCCGCCCGGGTTGGCGTTCGTGACGGCGACGGTGGACTACGACGCAGACCTCGTCCACCGCACTCTGCGGGAAGAACTCCCAGGAGTTCCCATCCACGGTGTTACGACCTCCCTCGGGGTGCTGGGGAGCAAGGGAGTCACAACGGGCGCTCATGGGGCGGTCGGCGTCTTGTTGCTCGGTGCCGCCGAGGGGATCTTGTTTGCCGTCGGTGGTTCCGAACTTGGGGACGATCCCACAGCGGCCGGGCGTCGCGCAGCGCAAGCTGTCGCGCGTGCTGTCCCGAACCCGGCGGTTCTCCTGTTCAACGGCTCCCCGGGGGCCGAAGAGGATGTCCTCGAAGGTGTCGCGTCTGTCCTCCCCGGTGTTCGTGCCTATGGTGGCAGTGCGGCCGACCACGCTATCGCTGGCGAGTGGAGGGTCTTCATGAACGACGCGGTGGCCTCCAACGCTCTGTCACTGGCGGCGATCGGCGGCGATGTTCGGGTCGGCTGCGCGTTCGTTGTGCCGTACGAGCCTCTCGGCGAAGAGGCGACCGTTACGCGGTCCGAAGGGCGGCGTATCGCCACGCTGAGTGATAGGCCTGCCGCGGAGGTGCTTCGCGAATGGGTCGGGGCAGGCATCGACGATCAAGCTCGGCACGGGGGGGCGATCTTGACCCAAACTGCTCTTAATCCGCTCGGGATCCGGCTATCCGAAGCTTCGCAGGAGCACTTCGTCACGTTGCATCCGGCGCAGATCCAAGCCGAAGGCGCCGTCGACCTCTTCGCTCGAGCCGGAGAGGGAACGACGGTTTGCCGGATGTGTACGACCGAAGATGCCCTCGTGATCGCCCTTTCGCAGGTCATGGACCGAGCGCTGGCCGATGGCGGGCTAACGGCCGAGCAGGTCAAGGCGGCCGTCCTGATCTACTGCGCCGGCTGTGCGGGCGCCCTGGGCCCGCGCCTGCACGATGGACTCAAGGAGCGCCTGGGCGGGCCGTGGGCCGACGTTCCACTCCTCGGGCTGTGCACCTTCGGAGAGCAGGGCCACGTTCCCGGCGTGGGAAACGTCCACGCCAATCTCTCCTTGGGCGTTGTCCTCTTTGGCGACGGTCCTGCATAGCAGGGCGTACGGCTAGCCGCTCCCGAAGGCATCGTGGGGCCCTCTGGGTCCCAGCGAACCTGTCGTTTTGGGCCACGGTCTGACTCTCTTCTCCCGCTTGCTCACACGTGGTCTGCAATCTGGGCCGTGACCACGCGAGAGGTGGCCGAGGTCTCACGGGTCACGTCGCGTCCGGCGCTGAGCTCACGGTCACGATGGCTCTTGTTCGCCTTCGGTCTGGGAGTCCCGCGCCTGAGCGGCCACAAACGACGGCGGACCCAGCAGGTCCAGACGCCAGCCGTCTTTGTAGCTGGGCCTGGGGCCCGGCTCGGTGCGCAGCCGTGGTGCCCCACGCCCAGGCAACCACCGATGGACCCGTGCACGCAGCCGAAGGGCACCCTGGAGCACTGCGCGCTCCAGCGAGGTTGCCCTGGGAAAGTCGAACGCGTCCGCGACATCCGGGTCGAGTGCCGCATAGATCCCGCGAGTGACGGCGCCCCGCAGCGGCCGTGGAAACCAGGTGAGCAGGAAATCCCGCGTTGCTTCGCCTACCCGTCGGCTGTTGTCATTCGCCTGGAAATTATCCGCTTCGAACTGCCGGTTGAACGCATCCATCGCCTCCAGCGACGCCGGGATGTCGCGGATGCCCATACGCCCGCCGATGTTGCGCCAGAACTCGTGCATCGCGAGGCGCTCGGCCGGAACCGACCGGCGCCAGCCATATCGATCGATCCAGCGAATCGGCTCCAGTACGAATGTGGACAGCACGTAGAGGTAGTCGTCGTTGGAGATCTTGAAGCGACCGTGAATCGCGTTCATCCGCTCGAGTGCGCGCGCGCCTCGCCCGGTGTCGTACCCCTCTTCCAGCAACAACGAGATCAAGAGGTCGGTATCGTCGTAGCGTTTCTGCGGCCGCTTGAAGAACTCGCCCGTTCCGGCGAGCAATCCGCCGATCGATGGCACGGCGAACGTCCGAAAAAGCGCCAGTTCCAGCGCCCGCTGAATGTCCCACGGAAACTCATGGACGCCGTCGATGTAGACGATCCGCTTGTGGTCAGCGATCGGGTCGAGCCGCTCGATCTCGCGAAGCCAGCGCCGTCCGGGCATCTGACGCAGAGTACTGCGTCGCGTCGCGGGCGGCCCGTGTTTCTACCACCGGCCGCCGTCCTGCGTCTGTTGGCCATCCGCGCGTGCGCGCTTCCGCCGACGTGACACCGCCGGCGTCGTGGTCGGCAAATGCTTCCCGACGCGCGCGCAGTTTCGTCGAGCTGTGCTCGAGCTGCTGCTGGATCGCGAGTGGGGGGTCGCAGGTCTTGAGGGGCGCAGGAAGGGGCGTTCCCTTGAACGTGCCTTCCCGTGCTCGTCGAGCCACCGCTCGACGAGTGGCAGCGCGTCGAGGTCCGACAGCGCCGTCGCTCCGTGACTACATCGTGCGCACCCTGGTCAATCGGTTGCGAAGCGTGCACACCCGCCCGACCCAGCCCGAAGTGCAGTGGGTGCGTTGGTGTCCCCGAGCATCGTCATCGGTCTTCCCTGGCCGGGCACCACGTTTTCTTCATCACCTGCTCGCTTGCGAGCCGCGGGGTTCTATCGCTTTCGGCTCGGAGCCGATGGAGCCCGTTGCCGGGTCCGGCCGAGAGCGAACGTCGCCAGCGCACCGCGAAGGTGATAGCCCGAGCGCCTCGTCTTGTTTTTCTCCCGCCACGGCTACAGTGCCTGGTCTTGAAAGCTCCCGCTCCCGCTCCCGCTCCCGCTCCCGCTCCCGCTCCCGCTCCCGCCGCGGCAGTGGAAGCACTCCTACATGCGAGCCCCGGCGCTCGCCAGGACCAACGCCGACCCTGCGAGGTCTACCGCTGGTCCTTGCAGTGGTTCCAGCCTCGCGGGCGATCGCAGGGCTAGGTCGTGTGGTCCACTGAACTGCGATGAGCCGTTGGGGCCTTGCGACGACGAAAACCCGGCCGACTGCGACCTGGAATTGGTCTGCGACCAGGCTGAAACGTGCATCGGCAACGTGCTCTACCCGACCGGATGCGGCGCGACAAACTGCGACGAGCCTATCGGTGTGTGTGACCCCGACCCGGCCGAATGTGACCCTGGTCTGCCCTGCGGCGACGCTTTTTCGTGCATTGATGGCGCGATGTACCCGACCACGTGTGGTCCACTGAACTGCGATGAGCCCCTCGGCGACTGCTGATTCAGCCTCGTTTCTTGCGCTTGGCTCGAAGTTGCCGAGGCCGGCTATCGGTGTCTAACCGAGCCCGTCGACACGATCCCCCTCGCAGGGTCGGATGATGATGCAGATGACCGGGAGCTTCGCCGAGTTCGAGCGGGCGGGGGCTGGACTCCGAGACTCGGGCCGAAAGGCGGATCGGCAGTCCTGGCTCAATCCCATCCGAAATGCCCTCGGCGGGCTTGCCGATGAGATTGGGATGCGACAGGCCGCCGAAGGAGCGGTTCAGCTGAAACGGGCCGCGTCGCGATGTAGACCTTGACGGCCGCGGGAGCAGCAACATCAACCGCCTCCCTGCGCCGTACCCCAGCTCGGCTCGATCGCCGCCGGGTCGCTGATGGCAATTTTCCACCGACGCGACGCTCATCGTCATCGCGCCCGACAGGGCCCTGCTGCTGACGACGACCGGTGCGAAGCTCAGCTCCTTGCTCTCAACCTGCCTGCTACGCGGCCTCTCGTCGAGGTGCTTGTTCCACCGCAAGATGCGCTGGGCGCCCAGCCCGTGCTTGCGGGCAAAGGCGGCGACCGGCGTGTTGCTCGACCGGAGCGGCCTCCAGAACGATAGGGACGACTTTATGGCGTTCTCGGAGCGCCTGACCACCAACCTGGTCGATCTTGTTACGCGGTGCTAGAGGTCTCGCACCGTGCGTTTCATTTCTTCGAGCCTGGGCCTGGTCGTACTCCTCAGTTCGGGGGCTACGCTCGCCGCGTCCCTCCCGCGACACGACCCGCTGGACATCACGATCGTCGGCGACGAGGTGAATCCCCACGGTCTCACTGATGCGCAGCTCACTCAGCCCGCGGACATCGTAGCCGCCCTTCAGGCTGCCGACTCCGGCGTCGAGATTTCTTCCTTGGTGAACGCCGAGAGTGACTGTGTCGATGCGGGGCTTGCCGCGCTGCCGGACACCGACGTCCTTATCTACTTTGCCCATCGCGCTGCGACTTACTGCTCAGGAAACAGCGCCCAGGAAGACCTCACCGACGCGACACGAGCACTCCTCGAGCGGGGCGGCGGAGTGCTCGTGTTCCACCACGGTCTGTACGCCGCGGATGGCAAGACCCCCATCCTCCAGCTGCTCGGCGGGGTCGCCGACGAGATCGCGCTTGAGCGATCGGGGCAACGCGTGATCGCCGTGTCCTCGGACCACTTCGTCACGACGAACGAGGTCGAGTACACCGATCAGACTCAATTCACGGCACCGTCATGGCGGGTTCCCGACGGATCCTACCCCAGCTTCACCAACGCTCCAGACGAGCGCTACCCCGACACTCAGTTGTTCCTCGATGGTCGCGAAGAGCTGGAGCTACTCTTCGTGAGTGACTACGCAGGCCCCCAGATCCTCGGCTACGATCTACGCCGCCCGAGTTGGTCTGGGCACGTCGTGTTCTTTCAGCCTGGCGAGTCTCAGCCGATCGCGGTCGACGACCGCGACGGAAACAACTTCCAGATCCTCGCGAACGCCATCTACTACTTGGGAACAACTCAAGATGAGCCAGCCGATCCGCCCGGCGAGCCTCCAGAACCTCCGCAAGCTTCAACGGGCCCGAGCGGGTCGGAGTCCGACGGGACGGACGGAGGACAGCCCTTCGAGCCGCCGCAACCGGATCCGACCTCGGCTAGCGGCACGCAAGGTGCGCCCAGCGCCGACGCCGACGCAGGCCCTGAGAGCCGTGAGCAGAGCGGCTGCCAAGTTGGTGAGCGACATGGATTCTGGGCATTCGTCTTGCCTATGGTTCCATTTATTCGACGACGTCGGGCGCGGCCGCAACGGGCATGATCTGGTTGAGCGAGCCCTCCAACAGCGGAGAGCGCGAGGCCGGAAGCTTCGCGACCTCGAAAAACTCTGGGATTCAGGACGCCTGATGGCCGCAATGGCCACGTTGCCGAGCTGTGGCCATTCGAAAGCGTGCAGACATCAGTCCCACGAAGAGCGGCGTGTGCCGGGCCTTGAGAGCTACCGAGCAGCGCTGTCCCTGAAGCCAGGACTGCTCGACGACGAGGAGTTTGCCGCCACCTTCTGGGACCTGCTCGACAACCCGCGCCACCGGGAGCTGTCCACAGGGATCGCGGTCGAGTTGCTCGGCGCCAAAGGGCACGATCGCCTCGCGCGGTGGATCAACGTGCAAGAGAGGCCGTTGCCGTACGCGTTGCGCCAAGCGGCGACTGACCACCTGCGCGCTGCTCACCAGAGCGAACGGATCAACGAGCCGCTGCAGACGGCGTTCGACCTGTGGCAGGCCAGCGCAGCCGAGGCACCCTGCGATGCGTTCGGCAGCGCGCTCGAGGCTGCGATGAGAGACCCGGACAGCTACCTACTCGGGACGCTGTCACGGGTGAGCCTGCCCAAGACGGGCGAAGGCGACGAGACGGCCAAGTGCCCGGGGCTCGCCGGGGCGCTCGCCAGAGCCCGGAACGACTACACACAGCGCTACGCCGGTCTCGACCCTGTCATTCCGGCGGCGTACCGACGAAGCAAGTCATCGGGACGGTCGAGCAACCGCCGACGGAGCCGCTAGAGAGGTTCGGAGCCACATTGGGGCGCGCCCAGGAAAACTTGGGGCTGGGAGAGTACCGGGCGATCTACGCGGGCGAGGCCAGCTCGCTTGAGGCGGCCCCTCTACTGGGCGCTGCGCCCGTGTTCGAGCCTGGGGCCAGCTCCCCAGTGCTCTCAACGGGGGATGCAAGCCTGCATCCGGACGCGCAGACCGTGAGCATTGGGCATCGTCCGTTGGCACACCAGCGTTAAGCATCCTGCGCGTACTCGCGTTTGACCCGCTTGTCACGGCGGACGTACAGCTTCGCGGGCTCGAACTCGAGGACCTCCGAGATGTCGTGCCCCAAGACCACGCGCTCGTTGCCGCAGCCTGGGTAGGCGCGCTCGGGGCACATCGATGACGTTGTCGACCCAGCGACCGTCCCGCGACGCCCGCCCCCCCCTCCCCCGACACCAGCGGACGAAGTCGAGTGCGTACGCGTGTCGGACTACCACCCGAATGCGCCCACGCACGCGACCTGGTGTGGCCCGGTGAAACGGGAAATCGCTGCCGGGCGCCGAGGAGTGGTTGATCATCGAGGGCGAGAAGAATGAATCCCGACGAGTCGTCGCACTGGT
>Ga0316204_10006522_pt1 | contig 17882 bp, 15 predicted proteins | sample 6monrhotite_MG_2_FD_205661 | JGI IMG/M metagenome (GOLD analysis project Ga0316204, IMG submission 205661) | Microbial mat bacterial communities from mineral coupon in-situ incubated in ocean water Damariscotta River, Maine, United States -... | ecosystem: Environmental > Aquatic > Marine >... | reverse complement strand
ACGTCTGAATCCATTTTGCAGCAATGGGTTTTTCTAGCCCATTTTTTCGAAAATCAACAAAGCCGTAATCCAGCCCTTCTTCGTCAAACCACTTCAAAGCTTTACGCACAGTATCGCAATTGTTTATGCCGTACACAGTGAACATGCTGAATACCTTCCTTGTTGCAAATTGTACTTAAGACCAATACCCTTCGGATGATTATAGAACAAGTCCAAAGGCTATATTTATGTTGTGCGTAATTTCCCCAGCAAAACGTTTGAACCTTAAGGAATGGGATCGTGATAGGTCCGGTTTAACGACGCCAGATTGGGTTGGCGATACTGAAATCCTTGCCAAAATTGCCAAAAACTTAGACTTAGATGACTATCAATCACTGATGCACATCAGCGCAAAACAAGCCGAACAGGTTGATGCTTATTACGATGCCTTTGCCTTCCCCCATACCCAAGACAATGCCAAGCCCGCGTGTTTGATGTTTTCCGGCGATACATATGTCGGATTTGATGGCGAAACTCTGGCAAAAACAAACCTTGAATACGCCAATGACCATGTGGCCATTATTTCCGGTTTATATGGCTTATTAAGACCGATGGATTTGGTGCGGCCTTTTCGTTTGGACATGGGCACCAAACTTGCTAACCCCAAAGGAAAAGACCTATATGAATTTTGGGGGGATAAAATCACCAATGCTTTGATTGAAAAAATGGCTTTCACCAAAGCCAAAGCCTTGGTGAATTTAGCCAGCGTTGAATATTTCAAGGCTGCTCAAGCAAATAAACTCGCGCGCCAAGGGGTGCGCGTGATTACACCAAACTTTAAAGAAATACGTGACAACGGCGAAATCAAAGTCATGAGCTTGTTTGCCAAACGAGCGCGCGGATCAATGGCACGTTGGATTGTTGACCATAAAATTAGCGAAATCGAAGACTTGAAAAAATTTAATGTAAATGGATACACATTCCAACCCGGCGCCAGTTCGGATGACGATTGGACCTTTGCTAGGCCTCAACCCCCCAAAAAAACCAAGCCTAAGGTCACTAAGGATGCTCAGTTAAAACGCCGTTAGTTATAACCTTGTCCACTGATGTAATTAGACATTTGGTTTGTATCAACACGACATTCATCAAGGCTATGTTTAATTAAATCCCCGATACTGACAACACCCACGTTTTGTCCGCTTTGTTCAACCAAAACATGACGCGTTCGTTTTTCTGTCATTAATTGGCGTACCGTTTCTAAACTTTCGTCGATACCGCACATTACAATATTCGTGGTCATCACATCGTTAACACATTTTTCCCGCAAATCACCTTCATCGGCAAAGACATGAATTATATCGCGTTCTGATATGGTGCCAACTTGTACGAATTCAGGATCAATAACCACCGCAAAACCGATGCGTTCGTGTTTAAACAAATAAGCAACGTGTTGAAGTAAATCATTGGGCGATACGGTGATTATCTTTTGATCTTTGGCATCCAAAATTGATTTTACAAACATCTTTAGGTCCTCCGCTTTATGTGAACTAAACGCACGGCGCACGTGTCATATAAATGGTGATTGAACAAGCCATTTACGAGCCATTTCCAAAACTTAAAAAAGTGGCTAGAGTCCATCCATGAATGAACGCACAGACATCCTCATCCGTGATCTTCGTTCCGTGTTGTTGGCGGAACGCAAAAAAATGCTGCACGACACTGATTTAACCACCTCTGACCGCCAAGCGGTCGAATTAGATCAATCTAGTGTTGGACGCCTTTCACGCATGGACGCCTTGCAAATCCAAGCCATGCAAATGGAAACCGAACGTCGTCGTGACATTGAACTGAAACGCATTGATGCTGCTTTAAAACGCATGGATGAAGGGGATTACGGATATTGCACCGTGTGTGACGAAGAAATCCAACCGGAAAGATTGAACATGAATCCCGCCGTGCCTACGTGTGTCAATTGTGCCTTGGGTTAACTTTTATAACATTTTAAAAGAAGGAAGAATTTTTTAACACCTTTTTGTTAGAATGAGACATCAGTCGATTCGACAAAGGAGAGACTTAGATGGCAAACGGTCCGGCACCCAACAACGCCTCAAATGTGCGAAAGGCTTGTTTGCCGCCTGTTTACAAGACCGAATGTTCCTTTGGTTCACTTTTTACATATTTAAACTGTTCGTTGTTACCAACGCCTCCCATTCGGGGGCGTTTTTATTTGTGCCTTCCCCTAACATTTGGAGACTATCATGGCTAAAAAAGCACGCCGTCAACAAGCCAACACTTCTGCTGATGTTCATCCTCTTCATTCCGGCAACAAACGCAATTGGGATCCGCTTCATGGACAAGGACCTGAAAATGAACAGCGCGATCAAAGCTATGTGAAAAACATCGTTCCCCGCAGTGAGGGTCAAAAGGAACTAATAGAAACCATCGACAAACACAATCTAGTTATGGCGCTTGGTCCCGCCGGTACGGGCAAAACATACTTGGCGATTTCCAAGGCGGTCGAAGCCTTAACCAAAGGACAAGTTGGCCGCATTGTATTGACCCGACCAGCGGTCGAAGCGGGGGAAAGCTTGGGATTTCTGCCTGGCGAAATGGAAGAAAAAATTGCACCTTATTTAAAACCTTTACTTGATGCCCTGACAGACCGCATGGGCGGACGCGGCATGCGGGCTATGATGAAAAATGGTGAAATTGAAATTGCGCCGGTGGGCTTTATGCGTGGTCGCACTTTGAACAATGCCTTTGTCGTGGTCGACGAAGCGCAAAACTGTACCTATGCCCAAATCAAGATGCTGTTAACCCGCATGGGTTGGCATTCCACCATTGTTGTTACGGGTGACCCGGATCAATCCGATTTGTTGCCGGGCATGTCGGGGTTGGCTGATATTTCTCACAGACTAGAAACATTGGATGATGTTGGCGTCGTTCGCTTGTGTGAAAAAGACGTGGTTCGCCACCCAATCGTCGCAGAAATTTTAAGTGTTATATAACATACGTATTTATGCACTTGCCTTTCCACAAGGTCATGTTCAAAATAATCAACCGAACATGACCTTGATGGAGAGATTTCATGCGTATGACATCCACAATTATAGCATTAGCCGCCCTTGCTTGTTCATCCCCTGCCCTAGCCATTGATCTTAATCCCTTTGGTTACATCAAAGATGCGGTTGAGGCCGTTGCCGAAGATCGTAGCGCTGACAACATCAGCAAAGATGTCCAGCTCAAAGCGGCAATCGTGGCATCTATCACTGACAAAATGGGCGCCGATATTGCCTCTGTTTCCACGGACGTATATGAACAAAATGTGTTGTTAACGGGCGTGGTCGAAACAAAGGCTCAAAAATCTCAAGCAGGCACCATCGCCAAACACGCAAAGGCATCGAAAAAAATATTTAACGAAATCATCGTTCATAAAAAATCTAAAAAAGACAAAGGCATGGTCGAAGGTTTTGTTGACGACACGGTCATTGAAAAAAAGACCAACGCTTTGCTGCTTGAAGGCAAGGGCGTAAACGTGACGAATTTTCGTTGGCGTTCCGTTGGCGGCCATGTGTTTTTGTTTGGACGGGCTTTATCTAAATCTGAACTTAAAAAAGCTGAAACAATTGTTAAGGGTATTAAAGGTGTCTCAAAAGTCACCAGCCATGTCGTAACCAGAGCTAAAAAATAAGGCCATTCAACCTGTTAGCACTGCGCGCCATATAACATCGCCTTAACATCGTCCTAACATTGTCATTCCTTGCACAAATATACTATTGCGTGAAATTGTTTTTTGCGATAGTTTAGAACAATAACAAACAAATGAATAATAAATATATATATGGTCATAAAGACTTAGACTCAAAACACGTTTGTGGAAAGCCAAATGCATGAATACAGCCATGGCCTCAGCCTTGTTGAGCAATACTTTATCAACCCGTGTTGTAAAACCGACACATTCTTTAGCTTATGGCTAAAGCGGTTCTCTAGTATTCAAAAATACCCGCCGTGGTTTAAAATGCGCTTTTATCGCAGCAATCGGATGAAAAATTTCATTCTATTGCCTGAATTTGTTCATTGTAAGTTCGAGGTATAGTTGTGATGAAAACCAACCCTAATGACCTTAGAGCCGACAAAATCATGGCAGATTTCAATGCTGGAAAGCACAAACGCTCCTCTAAAAGCAAGCGTTCGATAAAGTTAAATGAAATTCGCCTCTTAAAAAGTCAAATCAAAGATGCGAATGAACGCATAGCATGTCTCAGTAAATTTTCAAAAATTGTTGATCACGGCCTGCTTAATTCTGAACTTGTCCATGATTTTTTATTGGACCGTCACCATATCAATTCGCCTATGGCAGCTATTGTGTGGGATACTAAATTCCGCGTCGTCCAATGGAACAAATCAGCAGAACTGATTTTTGGCTATAGCGAAGAGCAAGCCCTTGGTTGCCATGCAAAAGAACTCATCATTCCACAAACCATCCAAGATGAAATTGTGAAAAACATATTTCATTCTCTGCTAAAGGCTAAAGACGGGGGAAAATCCACGAATGAAAACGTGACCGCCGACGGAACAAAAATCCTATGTGAATGGTATAACACACCCATTCGAAATTCAGACGGACATGTCGTCGGCGTTGCTTCATTAGCCCAAGACATCACAAACCAAGTCACCGTTGAACAAACCGCTCGCGATCATAAGGAACGCTTTAACAGGCTCGTGGAAAATGCTGGGGATGCCTTTTTTGTACACGATATGCACGGCAAAATTCTCGACGTGAACAATGCGGCTTCACAAAGCACTGGCTATACGAAGTCTGAGCTTCTGTGCATGTCCGTTTCCGACATTGAAACCACTGCCCATATCGAAGACCTAGAAGATTTATGTAATCAAGTTGATCAAGGTGAAGTCAAATTACCCTTGACCGTCGAAGGTACAAACATCCGCAAAGATGGCTCGACTTTCCCTGTTGAAATTCGCTTGGGCATGTTAAGCGAAGGTGGGCAGAAACTGTTCATTTCAATTGTTCGCGATTGCACGCAACGCAAACAAGCCGAAAATGAGCTCAAAAGTCGAAAACTAGCCCTTCGCGCATTCATTGATTCTATGATTGATCCAGCAGCTATGGTTGATCGAAACACAAAGTTTACTGTGGTGAACAAGGCCATGACGAAACGTTTTAGTTCTACGTCCGAAGACTTGATCGGCAAATTGATGTTTGCCTATCCTCCTACAAAAGTGGGGCTAACTCGCAAACATAACATTGAACGCGTTTTTAGCAGTGGTAAACCTTACCGTAAAACAGATGAATATAACGGCCATTGGTTCGACAACACTTATACGCCCGTTTTTGATCTGAATAGCAACGTTGCCCAAGTCGCCATCGTTGCCCGCGACATCACCGATGACGTAAAAAAAGATTTGGCATTGAAAAAAATGAGCCAAGCCACAGACCAAAGTGCCAATTTGGTCTTTATTACCGATATCAAGGGAACAATTGAATACGTCAACCGTGGTTTTATAGAGGCTACGGGATATTCAAGAGATGAAGCTATCGGTCAAACCCCAAGACTGATTAGTTCCGGAGAAACGCCCAAAGAAGCATATAGAGAATTATGGGAAACCATCCTTTCTGGCAGAATTTGGCGTGGCGAGTTCAAAAACAAACGCAAGGATGGGTCATTGTTTTGGGCTACATCCACCATTACCCCTATGCTTGATGACAATGGCAATATTACTCATTTTGTAACGTCTCATTTTGACATTACATCCATTAAAAACGCCGAACAAAAATTGCGCGAAAGAGAAGCTCGCTATGCCTTGGTTTTAAATGGCGTAAATGATGGAATCTGGGAATGGGATTTAAAAACAGACGCCATTTCTTTGTCATCTCGTTTCATTGAATCTCTTGGTTATAACGCTAATGAATTCAAATTAACATCGCAAACATGGGCATCCATTGTTCATCCTGACGACGTCGAAAAACGAGCATCTAGAATGCACGTATACTTACGTGGTGCCGAACCCACATGTTCGTGTGAATATCGTGTGCGTGCTCATTCTGGAAAATATGTCTGGCTTTTGGAACGAGGAGTCGCCATGCGTACTGGCAATGGCAAGGTTGTCCGCATGGCAGGCTCTATCAGTGATGTCACCAAGCGCAGAAATACCGAAGATTCTTTGCGCCAAGCTCAAAAAATGGAGGCCGTAGGACAAATGGCCGGGGGCATCGCTCATGAATTTAAAAACGCGCTTGTAGGGGTCGTTGGTTTTACCGAAATGGCAATGATCGACGTAACGGATACTGAAAATGTAACGTTGTGTTTAAACGAACTCAAAAAAGCAGCCGACAGTGCTTCGAAACTCACCAATGACCTGCTGGCCTTTAGTCGCAACCAGGAAATTATCCCAACCAAAATAGGCTTTGATATTTCTGTTTTACTTTTGGACATGAATACATTTTTAAAACCGCTTCTTGGTAGCGGCGTGCATTTCAAGCTTAAATCTTGGAAAGACCCCATAACCGTAAACGCGGATCCCAGCCAATTATCACAAGTTATTTTAAATTTTTGCATGAATGCACGCGATGCTATTGAAGGTAGAGGTGACATTGTTGTTGGCTCTAGGGTTATAAAAATAGAACAAGAAACAACCAAATTCGGCATTAACGTCTATCCCAACAGCTACGCACAAATTTACGTTTCTGATACTGGCATTGGAATTGATGAAACCATAATCCAAAACCTTTTTGATCCCTTTTTCACCACCAAGCCAAAAGGCCAAGGAACAGGTTTAGGTTTGTCCGTTGCCCATGGAATCGTTGAAAAATCAGGAGGATTTATAGATATAGAAAGCACCGTTGGAATCGGCACAACTTTCATGGTTAACCTGCCCATATCTAATGATTCTGAAGATGAGCTTGAATAAGGTCAATATAATGCCCTACAAAAGGAGGCGCATAAATGCTTGGTGTATCGAAAAAAAAGCGGTTATCCGGTAAAAAATGGAAAATCATTGTCGCCGAAGACGACCCGTCTGGCCGCAATCTCATCAAGCTTGTTCTTGCCAACATGAAAATTGAAAACGTGACCTATGTTTCCGATGGCCTTTCTGCGTGGCAGGAAATTGAAAAAGCCGAGCTCGACGAAAGCCCCTACGACTTGGTGATTTCCGATTGGAACATGCCCATTGCCACAGGAATTGAACTGTTAGAACAGATGCGGGATGATGACGTCAAAACGCCTTTTTTGATGATAACGGGCCGTGGGCTTAGTGAATCAGCCGTTGAAGCAAAAATTCTTGGCGTTAGTGCGTTTATGTCAAAGCCCTATTCACCGCAAAATATGATCCGAAAAATTGACGAATTGTTGAACCAAAAATGGGCTCCATGACTTTTAAAGGGCAAAAATTATGCGCGATCAAATCCATAAAGAGAGATATAAGTTTTTTGTTCTTATATTGATTTCCGTCGTAACAACTCTGACAATTTCAGGTGTTTGGGGGTTTGGTCTTTATAATGCTTCTATTTCGGAACAAGGTTTGTGGTTGCTTAAAATCAGCCAAAGCCAAGCCCATATGATCGAAACACTTTTGGATGTCAAAATTAAAAATAACATTATTTCTGATACCTATGTAGCCAAAAGAAAAGAAGTCATCCAAATTGTAACCCATGAAAAGCCATATACTATTTTCGGAAAAACGGGAGAATTTGTTTTTGGTATACGCAACTATGATAAGATAGATTTCCTTTTTAAACAACGCCATAGCAATGATAAAATTCCAAACCCTATTCCATTTTCATCCGTAAGATCCAAACCCATGAGAATGGCGTTACACCATCAAAGCGGCACCGTCATTGGGTTAGATTACAGAAATGTATCTGTGCTGGCCGCACACATCCCAATCAGAGGCACAAACATCGGCTTGGTTGCCAAAATCGACCTGAACGAAATTAGGGCGCCATACATTAAGGTTATGTTATATGGGATATTAAGCGCCACGATTGTTATCATGCTAGGTGCTTTCCTCACGTTACGAGTCAGCAGGCCGATCATCAAAAACTTAAAAAATACGGTTCATACACTGAATGAATCACAGCGTATTTCACACCTTGGTAATTGGGAATGGGACATTGCAACCAATAAAATTTCATGGTCTGACGAAGTTTTTCGTATCTTTGGATATGAGCCTCAATCCTTTGAACCGACCTATGAATTATTCATGCGCTCTGTCCACGTTCAAGATCAAATAAAAGTTCAAGATGCCGTCACACAAGCCATTGATACGAAATCCCCCTATCATGTCATCCACAGGATCGTTCGGTCCGATGGTACGGAACGTATTGTCGTTGAAGACGGACAATTAACCTTAAACCACCTTGGGCACCCAAAGGCCTTCTTGGGAACGGTTCAAGACATTACAAAGGCTACGCAAAACACCCAAGCTATTCAAGAAAGCGAAGAACGTTATTCCGTCATCATGGATGGCGTACGAGATGTAATTTACGATTGGAATATCGCTAAAAATACGCTTTATGCCTCTTCTAAAATATTCAGCTTATTGCATTACAAAAAGAACGAAATCAATTTGACTTCAAACCTTTGGGTTTCCCGTATCCATCCTGAATACCAAGAAATATTCCGTTCACATCTTATTGATCATTTAAAAGGAAACACCGATTATTATTCGTGCGAATATAAAATCAGCACTAAATTTGGCGAATATATTTGGATTTTGGACCGAGGCAAAGCTTTACATGATGATCAAGGGCGAGCCTATAGAATGGCTGGTTCAATCACCGACATCACCAAACGCAGGCTTTCCGAGGATGGGTTGAGACAATCTCAGAAAATTGCAGCTGTGGCTGAACTTGCTGGTGGTATAGCTCATGAATTCAGAAACATTTTGGTTGGCATTGGCGGCTTTACGGAAATGGCGCTCACCGACACCTCGGACAAAGATACCATAGAATTATGCTTAACTGAGGTTTCAAAGGCATCGGATAGAGCCTCCAAATTAACCAATGGCTTACTTGCATTCAGCCAGTATCAAGAAATGAAGCCAACCGTGCTGACTTTTGATATTGCCGAATCTTTAAAAGATATGGAAGCGGCGTTGCAGCCATTATTGAAAAAAAACCAAAAAATAAAATTGGATTTTTCCGATCATCCCATACTTATAGATGCTGACCCAAGCCAACTTTCGCTTGCTCTGTTTAACATATGCAAAAATGGACTAGAAGCCATGCCTGATGGCGGGTTACTGACCATCGCTTCAAAAGAAATCACCATAAAGGCTGAAAATAGCCTTGAAACAGAACTAAATAACACAGGATCTTACGGTCAAATTTTTATTACGGATACTGGCTTGGGAATCGAACGCGACAAATTAGAACGAGTATTCAACCCCTTTTACACAACAAAAGGCCCTGATCAAGGGGCTGGCCTTGGCTTGTCCGCTGCCTATGGTATCGTTGATAAATCAAACGGATTTATAAATTTCGACAGCACCAAAGACAAGGGCTCTACGTTCACAGTAAACATTCCCCTACACAAAGAATCAATTGGATAAAAGAAACACCTAGCCATTATTTACAAAAAATGCTGAGATTTTTAACACAATATATACCAATCAATACTAGACTGTTGTTATGAAAATTCCGGTACTGAAGTTAATAGCGTTAATGGCTTTGTTTGGTCTCGTTGCCTGTGGTGATTCCCAAAAACAGGCTGAAAATGCCATCAAAGCGCTGGCAGACAATTACGCAAAAAATCCTCTACCCCGCGGCTGGAAACTTTTATCCATTACACCAGATGTGCAAAGTTTTAAGTTGAATGTCGACGTTTTGGTGACATCTGACAAAGATATCAACAGCTTGAAAATGCTCAGCCGCATGGAACAATTTTCAGTTGCTAAATTGGGCTGTCCTTTGATGCATGCTGGTTTGCAACAAGCCATTGGTTCCAGCACTCGCATTTGGGTGCATTTGCGTGCCAACAACAAAGAACTTACGGCTTCTATCTGCCCCATCGAATAAATCCATTGTAAAAGCTAACAATGATGGGTTAAATATCTTTATCATTTGACCTTTTTCCATTGCGTATAATGCCACCAAACCCTTGGTATGGCCGCACGTTCTGCAGTGGCCCCGTTCATGATGTCTTCGTGGCATTTATTGATTCCGATATTGTGGATCGTCCTGCGTGAAGGCTACGGCCTTCAAGACCTTAACAGTGATGCCATCAGCGGAATTACCGTTGCTATTGTTGCCTTGCCCTTGGCCATGGCACTGGCGATTGCTTCTGGTTTGGAACCCGAACGCGGGCTTTACACGGCGATTGTCGGCGGATTGTTATTTCTTTTTGTTGGGGGGAACGTATTTCGACCCTAAGCCCCGTAACCACATTTGTTTCCATAACGGTTTTGGTCGCTATTATATTTATGCGCAAAGCTGTTTCGGCTTGGCTCGCTTTTTTAATTGCCGTGGTCGGGGCCAGCATCGCCGTTTGGGGCTTTGACCTAGATACCCAAACCATAGGTCAAAAATTTGGCGAAATTCCAAGACATCTTCCCCAGCCACAATGGCCTGCCTTTGAAACCCTTACGATTGAACACCTTAGCGCTTTGATGCCCAACGCCTTCACCATTGCATTTTTAGCAGGCGTTGAATCATTACTGCCTGCGGTTGTTGCCGATGGCATGACGGGACGCCGCCATCGTTCTAACATTGAATTGCTGGCCCAAGGCATTGCCAATATAGATTCGGTAATTATGGGGGGTATACCTACCACGGAGGCCGCAGCCATGCACAAATTCATTGCACAATGCCGCACGATGAAAACACACTTGATCCTTTGTCAAGTGCGTCCACAGCCCAAACAAACCATCATGTCCATGTGTGAAAACATGAATGACCAAGATGTAGAATTTATGTCGACATTTGCCAAATCGCACGCGCGGGCACAAGCCATTGTTCAAGACTTTGCCAAGCAACAAAAAATTGCTCGTGTGTAAAGGTCATTAATCTAAAGCTTGTTCACGCGTTTTCAGCAATATGATATCCGGAAAGTCGTCCGTTGCTTTGTTCAAATGCCAAGCATTGCGAGCCATATAAACCGGCGCACCATCATGGTCTTGGCCCATGCTGGCCCGGTTGGCATCCACAAATGATTTCAAGACCTTTGGATCATCAGCTTCAACCCAACGCGCAGTATAAAGTTCTGTTTGTTCAAAATGAACCGGAATTTCATATTCCGTGCGAATGCGATCTGCTAAAACTTCAAATTGCAATGGTCCGACCACACCCACGATCCAATCAGCGCCCAAAGTTGGCTTGAAAACGCGTGCGGCTCCTTCTTCTGCAATTTGTTGCAAGGCCTTGCCCAGGTGTTTTGCTTTCAAAGGATCATCCGGTCGGGCCTTTTGCAAATATTCAGGGGCAAACGTTGGAATACCCGTAAAGCGAATGTTTTCGGATTCCGTCAAAGTATCGCCGATACGCAAATTACCATGATTAGGAAGACCAATAATATCACCGGCAACGGCTTCTTCAGCAACTTCACGGTCTTGGGCCAAGAACAAAACCGGATTGTGAATATTCAAAATTTTTCCCGAACGCATGTGTTTCAATTTCATGCCACGCTTAAAGTGACCGGAATTGATGCGCATAAAGGCTATGCGGTCACGATGTTTCGGGTCCATATTAGCTTGAATTTTGAAAATGATTCCGGTCACTTTCTTTTCATTGGGTTCAACAGTACGAGTTGTCGTTGGTTGTGGCAATGGCGATGGCGCATGTCGGGCTAGGCCTTCTAGCAATTCTCGAACGCCAAAATTATTGACCGCCGAACCAAAAAACACCGGCGTCATGTGGCCTTCCATATAAGATTTATGGTTGAATTCTGGACAAAGCCCTCGCACCATTTCAATTTCTTCGCGAAGCTTTTTCACGGCGTGTTCTGGTAACAATTCGTCAAGTTTTGGGTCATCAAGGCCCGATACTTTAACGCTGTCCCCAATGGTTTCACCTTTTGAACGCGCCATCAAAATCAATTCATCATTGACCAGATCATAACACCCCAAAAATTCCCGCCCCATGCCAATGGGCCACGTTGCGGGCGTAACGTCCAAGGCCAAAGCTTGTTCAATTTCATCCAAGATATCGAATGGGTCCCGGCTTTCGCGATCTAATTTATTCACAAACGTCGTGATGGGCATGTCACGCATACGACATACTTCAAATAATTTTTGCGTTTGCGCTTCTATACCTTTGGCCGCATCCAAAACCATCACGGCGCTATCTACGGCCGTCAGGGTTCGGTATGTATCTTCGGAAAAATCTTCGTGTCCGGGGGTATCCAACAAATTAAAGGTGAATTCTTGATAATCAAAGGTCATAACAGAACTGGCAACCGAAATACCACGTTCTTGTTCAACTTTCATCCAATCCGAACGCGCACGGCGGGCAGCGCCTCGGGCCTTGACCGCGCCCGCCAATTGAATGGCGCCACCGAACAATAATAACTTTTCTGTCAGCGTTGTCTTACCCGCATCGGGGTGAGAAATAATGGCAAAGGTTCGACGATTTGCGACGATATTGGCTAAATGGGTCATATTGTACTTCACAATGAAAAATGAACTGCGAATGTACGGCTTTGGGTATGAAAAACCAACCCAACACATTCAGAACAAATTTTAGCTTGGTAAATGTTTCCACCACGATTTTGAATTGATGGAAAATACAGGCAGATAATGTTTGATTTTGGCCGCCGGCACAACTTGTTTGATTTGGTTATCCAAAACATAAGGGGTGCCTTTGTAATAAACAACCAAAATGGCATGGCCGATTTTCAGGTTTAAATCTTTGACCGCGACCACCCGCAAATCGGCATCTTTATAGCCCAAAAGCCTAAGCGATACATATTTAGCAATGGCATAATCTTCGCAATCGCCAAATTTAGCCATGAATTCGCCAGGGCTGGCCCAAAAGTCTTTTTTGCCCCAGTTCACGGCATCAGTAATATAAGGAGCACGGTTCATATAATCATTGATGGCGCGAATTTGACTGACTAAGTCTTTATCTTTCAAACTTTTGAGAAAAGACATCCATTTACCATAATTACAAGTATTCAGTTTGGCGCTTCCACAACCACCACTTCCAGATGCAGAACGTTCTTTGGAATACCTAGCCAAAGCTTTATTCCATTTTGTAAAGGCCTTAAGATCGTTGGATTTAAGTTCTTTGGTGTTAAAAAAGCTGGGGCTTGATGCTGCCGCCGCAGAAGCCGTAACCACCATCATGCTCAAAAAGAAAAGTCCCAACAGAGAACAACAAGCTCCAAACAACACGAAACGTACAGGTTTGAGTTGAAAGGCTTGACTGGCTTTGTTTTTCAGCAAAGAGGCATCCTTTGTTATGCTTTTAGTCAAATAAGATTATATCAGAAAATTATCAATTACGGCATTAGTAGCACTTTGTGCTTTGCCTATAAGATAGATTAACAGTAAAGTCCAAAAATAAAAAATAATTCTATTGGGAGAGGCCATTGTCTAGCGACACGTCAAAAGACAAAAAACAAAGTGCTGACGAACAGCTTGAAGATGCTAAACGACCGATCAATAAACTGGTCACCATTGGTGTTATCGTGATGCTTTCCGCAATGGCGGCTTCTGTTTTTTTTGCATTTAAATTTATCGAAGACGAACGCGCCCGCGCCCTTCAAGAATGGCAAATTCGCTTATCAATTGTCGCAGATTCACGATCTGCTGCCGTTAACGATTGGATTGCTACGAATTTCCAAGCCATGCGAGATTTAGCCGAAAATTCATCGCTTCAGCTGTACATGAGCGAAATTGCAAATACCAAAAACAACCCGCCCGCCGAAGCCGACCCCTTTGGTGGTGGTGGTGGTCAAGCAGAAACAACCTACCTGCGTAATATTTTAACCGCTACCGCCGAACGCACGGGCTTTAAGCCCCCCGTTGTAGCCGCAAAAGTCAGTGCTAATGTTGAACGCGTGGGCATCGCTGGGCTAGGCTTGGTTGATTCTGAAGGCCTTCCCGTTGCCAGCTCACCCGGCATGCCTCCGATGATCGGCCGCCTCAAAGAAGCCGCTATGAAGGCTTTGGGTGGCGAACCAACGATCATTGACGTATTCATTGGCGCATCTGGCTTGCCCACCATTGGTTTTGCCCTGCCAGTGTATGGCATCCAAGATGACAACACCGGAGCCAAAGGCATCGGTGCCGTCATCGGCCTTAAGGTCATTGGCGAAAATTTGTTTTCAAAATTGGTTCAGCCAGGTGAAACCAGTGAATCTTCGGAAACATATTTAGTCAAAGGCGCCGGCGCGCAAGTTGAATATTTAAGCCCGCTAAAAGACGGAACGCCTCCTTTAAAACGAGCTTTATCAAGCGACACTCCTGATTTGGCTGGTGCTTACGCCGTAAAAACACCCGGCAGCTTTGCCATTAAGCGGGATTACACAGGCAACGAAACTTTGATACTTTCTAGGCCCATTGCCCAAGTACCGTGGGTTTTGGTGCGCAAAATAGACCGTGGCGAAGCCTTGGCCGCAACCGAAACTCGCCTATCCACCATGTTAACGGTGTTTATTTTGATCATTAGCGGTGTGACAATCGCCGTGTTTGCGGTGTGGCGACATGGCAGTTCTTTGCGCGCAACACAAGCCGCACAAAATTTCCGCGATACCGCAGAACGCTTCGAAAACCTTTCAAAATTCATGAATTTGATCTCAAATTCTCAGCCTGCTGGCATCGTTGCTGTGAACGGTAGCACAGCCTTCACTTATGCCAATGATCCCGCTGCTTCTGAATACGGGATTCCCGCCCAAGATATGCTTGGCAAAACCATGGCGTCCATGATGGGCCCCGTCAAGGCACAGGTGTATGCCGACATAAACGATAAAATCCTTAAACGTTTTTCGGAAACCGATGACCGCGACGAATGTCGTCAAATGCACATCAATACATTTGGCGATGATGAAGACGGCAATGACGAAAATCTTCAAGTCATCAAATCTGATCACATTCCGTTACGGGGTGACCGTGAACATCCCCCCGGTGTTTTGATGATATTGGATGATATTACCGAATTGACTCGTGAACGTCGCCGCAGTGAAAAAATGTTACGACAATTGATTGATACCTTGGTCAGCGTCGTTGATCGACGTGACCCATATTCTGCCAATCATTCAAAACACGTTGCGGACGTTGCCAAAGCTGTTGCCGAAGAAATGGGCTGTAATGAATTGACTGCAAAAACCGTCGACATTGCAGGAAGCCTTATGAATCTGGGTAAAATCTTTATTCCCCCGGAATTGCTGACCAAAACCGGAGACTTAACACCAGAAGAACGCCATATTTTAATGTCAAGCTATCTGGTCAGCGTTGATTTGTTAAGCGATGTCACGTTTGAAGGTTCCGTTGTTGATACCATTCGCGACATGGGCGAAACGTGGGATGGCCTTGGGCCTATGGGCAAACAAGAAGATGAAATTTTGGACAGCGCACGTATTTTGTCGGTCGCAAATGCTTTCGTTGGCATGATCAGCGCTCGAGCTTACCGTGATGCCATGTCATTTGAAAAAGTTTGCGATATTTTGCTGTCAGACACCGGCTCAAAATTTGATCGCAAACCAGTGTCGGCCCTGATCAATTTCTTGGAAAACCGGGACGGCAAAAATATTTGGGCTCATTATCGCGAACGCCCCGCCGCCCCCCTTGATGACGATGAATCCTAAGAATTTGATAGGTATTGAAAAACGAATAATTGCTATACCTGCGATACACCTTCGATCACAAACCCTTCATTATCTGGGTATTTCAACTGGCATTTCGAAAGCGCACTAGCTTCGCTAGGTGCTATGAACTCAATGTAATGGGATTCCCCCCAATTATCGCTAAACGTCTTGTGATGGTTACCTTTGCTTAGGCATTCGCGGACGTGCTTATTGTGAATGACAAATTCATACGTTGGCATTTAATTTTCCTTATTTAACACGCGGGATGGCTCATATAATTTTGCAATACATTATAGCCTAAATAAGGCCATGAAGCTGTGACGAAAAACGGCGGCCCTGACAAAATCAAAGGCCACCGTGTTCCATTTATCCGTACTAATCAAAGATTAGCTGTTGTTTTGTCCGCTGTCATCAAGTGGATTAGCGTTTGCAACATCCGTGGTGGATGAATAACCATCCGATGCATCGTTATTCGAAGCATCATAACCTTCAACTTCATGTTTGGCACCCAATGGGGCAACATCACCATAGTTGTTGTTGCTGTCGCCTTCTGTTAACGAACTGATATCGTATTCTTTGCCTTCGAACGTTAAGGTGTCTGAATTACTGAACATCGTCGACAAAGGATCAAGAGCATCGACCGAGGTATCGCCTGTGATATCGGTGCTAGCATCGTCTGGTAACGCCACATCAATTGATGATGTTGTGGTGGAGGCGCTTCCGTTGCTGGCTTCGGTGGACGTCACCGAAACATTCAATGAGAAATCTTTGCCAACCGAATTATCAACATTCAATGTCAACCCATTAAGGTCGTTTGGAGCCATGGTCCAACTGCCATCACCATTATCGGTTCCTGCGCTGAAGCTTGCCCCATGAGGAATACCAGAAACCGTGACATCGGATAGGGATTCAGAACCATCCGTATCCGAAAGCCCCGTATCAATGGTAATATCATAGGTCAAGGAATCGTAGTTTGGTGGGTTTGAAGCCAACATATTGTTGTCTGAAAATTGACCATCCGAAAATTGGAAGGTTTCAACATGGCTGACCAAATTGGTGCCGTCCGAACCACCATTAAGATGTTCGACAACGAATTTATCGCTATGGCCATCAACTTGGGTCACACGGTAATCAGAACGGGCACCGCTGAACACCATGGTGTCGGTACCGCTACCTCCATCAACTTTGTCATTGCCGCCACCGGACACGATCACATCGTCACCTGAACCGCCTTCGATTTTGTCATTCCCAGATCCACCGACGATGATGTCGTCACCGGAACCACCTTCAAGCTTGTTATTGCCAGAACCACCAAACAAGATATCGTCGCCGCTGTCGCCTTGGACTTCATCGTCACCGGAACCACCAAACAACAAATCCTTGCCGCCACCGCCTTCGATTTCATCCGCGCCGTCTTTGCCGGCCAACATGTCATTGCCTTTTTCGCCATCGGCATAATCATTACCTTTGCCGCCAACCATGTCTTCACCTTTGCGGCTACCGTGATCTTCAACACTATCTTTGCCAGCATCCTTGCCAGCATCCTTGCCAAATTTAATATTGTCGTAATCATCTGCAGAAACGCCGGATGCTACAGATCCACCAATACCCGTGGTCAGACTTGGGGCATCCGCAACGGCATCGACAGAAACAGTTGTTGTCGCCGTCGTTGTAGAGCCATCGGCTGACGTCGCCGTTACACCAAGGTTAAAGCTACCGCTATAATCATTGGGCGGTGTAACCGTTAGGCCGGACAATTGATCCGGAGTTAAGGTCCACGTACCATCGTGATTATCCGTACCAGCAGACAACGTTGCACCGGTTGGAACACTATTGATCGTGACTGATGTCACGGCAACATTATTTGTAGCCGTCGCCGTAATATCCAAGGCAATCGCCGTATCTTCGTTACCGCCAACATTTCCGGCACCAACCACAGGCGCATCAGGGACTGGAGTTACGCTGACCGTTAAAGAACCAGACGTCGAAGCCGTATCGGTCACGTTGCCCAAGGTCTCCGTCGATGTCGATACAACACCCAATTTAATGTCGCCATTAAAGTTAGCTGGCGGCGTCATGCTCAAACCCGTCAATTGGCCCGGCGTCATCGTCCATGTGCCATCACCATTATCCGTGCCC
>Ga0316204_10006518_pt1 | contig 17895 bp, 15 predicted proteins | sample 6monrhotite_MG_2_FD_205661 | JGI IMG/M metagenome (GOLD analysis project Ga0316204, IMG submission 205661) | Microbial mat bacterial communities from mineral coupon in-situ incubated in ocean water Damariscotta River, Maine, United States -... | ecosystem: Environmental > Aquatic > Marine >... | reverse complement strand
AATAAAAACGTACTTTCAAACTGTTTCCATCCTACTCGCTTTTGAGTTAAAGGTCAAGAAAGAATTTGAATATATTAAATTTTAAAATAATTTCTACTTAACTCTTCTTAGCGACGTCCTTTTCGAAATTTTCCAGTAGTATCTTCAAATTTGACTTTGAGAAAATTACCTTCAAAAGATTTGCCGTCCAGGCCTGCAATGGCTGCACGGGCATTGTGTCCTTCCATTTCGAGAAAACCAAAACCTTTACAACTTCCGGTAAATAAATCTTTTACCAGCTTAACTGAATGTACAGTGCCAAATTGTGAAAAAATAGCCTGGATAGAATCTTCGGTAGTCTGGGAAGGTAGATTGCCAACAAAAATTTTCTTCATATAAAAGTGCCTTTTCTTATTTAATCAATAAACCACAGGGGTATATTGCAGATTTTGATCCGTACTATGAACCCTGTTTATGATAGAAGAAAAGTGTGAAAATCAAGTCTATTGATAGCCTCATAGGAGATAAGTTCCAGAGCTTATCTCATTGATACTTTTAACTATTCAGTGACATGCCAGACGCTAAGAGATAAACGGGATACATAGTGGCATGTTAATGATTTTACTTAAACAGGGATGCAGATCTTATTTGGAGACAAACAGTAGAAAGCTTCTGAAAGGCAACCGGAATAGAATCTAATCAACGCTAGTGTAAATGATTTATACCCTAATATGCCAGAAATAACTGGCTAAGTAGGCTAAAAGCAGCGCAATCTTAGCGAAGATGCCACATGAGCGTATCTCTATGGTTTAGTTACTATTGTTTAGAGGTGTAGCCCGCATTGATGGCGCTAAACAGTCTAGACTGGCAGCTTTACTCCCCGGCGCCTGGCAATGTCGGCACCCATTTGTTTGAGCTTTGAGTCATTGAGGTGGTTTTTTGCATAGGGGATGATGAGTTCGTTTTCCAATGTCACATGTTCATGCGAATCTGCGGCAAACTGCTGGCTGAGCTCTATCATGGTAGCAAAATCTTCTGATTGCTCAGCCAGCATTTCATCCAGAGCTTCCCAGAGAATATCGGATTCCACATGCTCTTTAATCAGGCGATTAATCAGCTGCATGATTTCAATCGTGTCTGATTGCTTTAACTCGGGATCAAGCGAGATTATGGTCGGGAACAGGTGTTCTTCTTCATCCAGGTGATGTTGCGGTCCGGAAACATTAAAATAACGACGTATCTGCCCGGCGGAAGTCTGTAGCGGTTCATTCCAGCCCTGTTGTTGCAGTGTCGTGCTTAAGGTCAGCACTGCTGAGGAAAAGTGCAGGATTTTGTCGTGACAACTGAGCAGCAGCTGCAGAGGATTTTCAAAGCTTACAGTGCTATGGTTTTCATCCGCAGAGTGCAGCGAAAGTTGATTAATCTGAAGCATATAAAAAGACAGTCCGATTGATGTGTTTTTAGTCCAGCTCTGTAAGACTTTAGTGAGCACTGGGCCCACTTATTATAGTTGCTCAAGTCCTGAGAAAATGAACTGAAATGCATTGGGTGCTTTTAGTTAAAACACAAACTTGTCCGCCTTGATAACATTTTCCAGTTCCGGGATTTCTGTTTCAAATAGGCCTTCAGTCGAGTATTGAGATGAAGAAACCCTTGTAATCAAAGTGGCTTCCATAACCGGAGCGGTGCCAATAACAGCAAATAGACGGCCTCCTGGCTTAAGACTTTGTTTAAAGCTTTCAGGCAGTTTTGGAACAGAGCCGGTTAAAATAATGACATCAAACGGACCGTTCTGCTCAAAACCATTGGCAGCATCAGTAACGATAAAGTTGACATTGTCAATGCCTTCCGCCCGTACCTTTGCTTCAGCCTGTTGACTGAGTTCGTCATGAATTTCTACCGTGGTGACCCGATCGGCAAGATGTGCCAGGACTGCGGTCATATAGCCACTGCCTGTGCCGATTTCCAGAACATTATCGCTTTCTTGCACCTGGACAGCCTGCAGAATTTTAGCTTCTATTTTAGGGGGGAGCATGACCTGGTTGCAGCCAATGGGTAATTCAACGTCCGAAAAAGCGGATTCTTTCATTGCGTCACTGACAAAATTTTCTCTGGGGATGCTTTCCAGGGCATCCAGAGCAACGGGATCAATGACATTCCATGGCCTGATTTGTTGTTCAATCATATTATGACGAGCGGTTTCAAAATTCATTTCAATCATATTCATTTATGCCCAGATAAATAGAAAAAGTTTTTTTACGATTATAGAGGAATTTAAATCTGAAAGGTAGATGTGATTGTAAAGTGCAACCGCAGTGTGCATATTGCATAGTTTTTTAAAATGGAAGTGAGCTTAATCGCCGTAACCATAGGCATTAGGAATATGGTATTATTTTTGCTTAAAATGGTGATTTTAATTTTTTAAGTTAAAGGGATGTCTAATTTATGCTGTTTGAATCTTTTACGGCTGCACAGTCGACATTATTATGGTCCGTGTTTATCGTGGCCTTGATTCTAGGCGCGGTAGTCAACAAAACCAATTTCTGTACCATGGGTGCGGTATCCGATATGGTCAATATGGGTGATTACAGCCGGTTCCGTGCCTGGTTGCTTGCCATTGCCGTGGGTATTATCGGTATGTTGATACTTGAGTCAGCGGGGCTGGTGAATGCCGATAGCAGCTTCCCGCCATACCGTGGCAGCCAGTTGATATGGGCTGAAAATATACTGGGCGGTTTCTTGTTCGGTATTGGAATGACCCTGGCCAGTGGTTGTGGTAACAAGACCCTGATTCGTATTGGCGGCGGTAATATCAAATCTATTTTTGTCTTCCTCATTATCAGTGTCATTGCCTATTTTATGACCTCGCCTTTCCCGGGTAGTGACCAGACACTGTTTTCAATTTTATTTTTCGACTGGATCAGACCTCTGGCGATTTCTTTAGACAGCAATCAGGACCTGGGTTCACTGGTCAGCCAGGATAATTCAATCCTCTGGCGAACTATTATTGGTGGTGTTATTGCGGTGCTGTTACTGGTGTATATTTTCCGTGCGAAAGAATTCCGCAAAAATTCCGAACACTGGATTGCTGGATTTGTTGTGGGGCTGGCGGTTCTGGCCGGCTGGTATCTGAGTAGTAGCATTATGGTCGATGTTCCCAGTGAAGAGACCGAGTACTCTTTGATGCAGTATTATGAAAACTGGGACATGGTCAGTGAAACCGAAGAAGGCAAGCCTGCTCAGGGGGCAACATTATCACCGCAGTCTTTTACTTTTATTAATCCGATTGGCCAGACTCTGGGTTATGCCAGTTCCGGTTTGCAATCCTCTATGCTGACTTTTGGTATTGTTTCGGTATTCGGGGTGATTCTGGGATCATTATTGTGGTCACTGGTCAGCAAAAGTTTCAGGATCGAATGGTTTGTTAATTTCAAAGATTTTCTTACCCATCTAATTGGTGCCATTTTAATGGGCTTTGGTGGTGTCCTGGCTCTGGGTTGCACCATCGGTCAGGGTATTACCGGATTTTCCACTCTGGCTTTAGGTTCAATTTTTGCCTTCATTGCGATTGTATTTGGCAGTGCCTTAACCATGAAAATCCAGTATTACCAGATGCTTTATGAAGATGCTTCATTTTTTGCTGTTTTAACCACCGCTTTGGTGGAGTTAAAATTGTTACCAGCAAAAATGAGAAAACTGGAAGCTCTATAAGCGATTCAATTAGTATTATTCTTAATCAACAAAGCTGTATGTATTGCCCTGCTAAAGGGCAATACATACAAATACTCCCAGATCATTCAGTGACCCGAAAATAGCCTGTCAGGGTAAGTTTTGTCATCCCGGTAGAGCTCTATTCAATACAATTTTTGCTTGTAATTTAATCAAAATTCAGTTACTTTCAAGCTGCTAGGGGTCCCCGGGATTTACTCTTGACAACTTTGTATGACAAGAAAACAGGGGCGAGAGATACCCTTTGAACCTGATCCGGTTCGCACCGGCGTAGGAAAGCATTTTTGCCTGTGATAGAGTATTTTTCTCATATTCATAGCCTAATCTTTCATTGCGCTGCAAATATTTTTAACAGAATACAGGACCATGTATGAGCGCAATTCCAGAAGATTTTATCCGTCAGACTACTCAACTATCTGAAGAAGTCACACGCCCTTTTTCCGGTTCGAAAAAAATCTACGTCACGGGCAGCCGACCTGATATTCGTGTGCCAATGCGAGAGATTTCTCAGGCGGATACCCAGACTAATGACGGTGTGGAAAAAAATCCGCTCATTCCGGTTTATGATACTTCCGGTATTTATACCGATCCAGAGGCGCAGATTGACTTGCTGAAAGGGCTGCCGGCATTACGGGAAAACTGGATTGCTGAGCGTGAAGATACGCAGCAATTGAGCGGACCCAGTTCAGAATATGGCAGTCAGCGTCAAAATGATCCCAAACTGGCCGATCTGCGTTTTGAGCATATATGTGCACCGCGAAAGGCTATAGTCGGTAAAAATGTATCGCAAATGCATTATGCCCGCCAGGGAATTATTACGCCTGAAATGGAGTTCGTGGCCATACGTGAAAACACCAAACTGCAGGAAATGCGTGAAGCGGGCCTGATGCGAGAACATCCTCAGCACCCCGGAGAAAACTATGGTGCCAATATCCCGGATGAAGTAACAGCGGAATTTGTGCGTCAGGAAGTGGCCATGGGTCGTGCGATTATCCCGGCCAATATCAACCATCCGGAACTGGAACCCATGATTATCGGGCGTAACTTTCTGGTCAAGGTCAATACCAATATTGGTAATTCTGCTGTCACCTCTTCAATTACCGAAGAAGTTGAAAAAATGGTCTGGTCTACCCGCTGGGGTGGCGATACGCTGATGGATCTGTCAACGGGCAAGAATATCCATGAAACCCGGGAATGGATCATTCGTAATTCCCCCGTGCCGATTGGTACTGTGCCCATTTATCAGGCGCTGGAAAAAGTCAATGGTAAGGCAGAAGAGCTGACCTGGGAAATTTTCAAAGACACTCTAATTGAACAGGCTGAACAGGGTGTGGATTATTTCACTATTCATGCCGGGATTCGACTGCAGCATGTGCCGCTGACCGCTAAACGCTTAACCGGAATTGTTTCCCGGGGCGGCTCCATTATGGCCAAATGGTGTCTGTCACATCATACAGAAAGCTTTCTCTATACGCACTTTGAAGACATCTGTGAAATTATGAAAGCCTATGATGTGTCATTCTCATTGGGCGACGGTTTACGCCCGGGCTCTATTGCTGACGCCAATGATGAAGCGCAATTGGGTGAATTAAGAACTCTGGGTGAGCTGACCCAGATTGCCTGGAAGCATGATATTCAGACCATGATTGAAGGTCCGGGGCATGTGCCTATGCACATGATTAAGGAAAACATGGATATCCAGCTGGAAGCTTGCAATGAAGCCCCTTTTTACACTCTTGGGCCACTGACTACGGATATTGCACCGGGGTATGATCATATTACTTCCGCTATCGGGGCAGCTCAGATTGGTTGGTACGGTACGGCCATGCTTTGCTATGTGACCCCTAAAGAACATCTTGGACTGCCCAATAAAGAAGATGTCCGTGATGGTATTATTACCTACAAACTGGCTGCTCATGCGGCGGATCTGGCCAAGGGGCTTCCCGGTGCCCAGGTGCGTGATAACGCCATGTCCAAGGCGCGTTTTGAATTTCGCTGGGAAGACCAGTTTAATCTGGGGCTGGATCCGGAACGGGCTCGGGAATATCATGACGAAACCATGCCCAAGCAGGCACACAAGGTGGCCCATTTTTGTTCCATGTGTGGTCCTAACTTCTGCTCAATGAAAATCACCCAGGATGTTAGAGACTATGCCGCCAAGCAGGGGATCAGTGATATCAAGGTGGCCATCGAAGAGGGAATGGCCGAAAAGTCGGCTCAGTTTAAAGACACGGGTAGCAAAATCTATACTAAATCCTGACAACTTACCCCGTTTAATGCCAACAACTTATGCCTGCAGTCAATTGTAGGCATAAGCCCACTTCACAGCTTCAGCAATATCGCTTACACTCTTAGTTCCTGAAACGCAAACGTAAAATTTTCTTATGCTTAATATATTGTTTGACTGGTTTGATTATATCCAGCAATTATTTATTCGCCTGATCAAGTTGTATCATGTCCAGAATTTAAGAGAAAAGGGCATAATCTGGTCAACAGGATTGCTGATCGTGACGCTGCTGGTGGTCTGGACGGTACTGGCTTTCTTGTGGAGTCGTGAACCCGCGCTGTTTGACGTCAATGAACAAACCCAGATGATCATTAATGAACTGAATGATACCAGCGGCGAGCAATCTAAAACCGTCATTGGCGCCACCACCACAGCAACGGTAATGAAGGTAGCGAACACTTTATTGGATAAGCCCGGGGGCTACTTAAGCAATGACATTACCCCGCCTGGGATGCTATTGGATAATATTCCTAACTGGGAATACGGTGTGCTGGTACAGGTTCGGGATATGGCCAGAGTATTGCGCAATGACTTTAGCATGGCCCAGTCGACCTCTACCGAAGATAAGGCACTTTCTTTGGCGGAACCGTCGTTCAATAATGACTCTGAAAAATGGATCTGGCCGGCTTCAGAAAGCAAATATCGTGAAGGTGTCGAGCTTTTAAATGTTTACCTGCAGCGTTTGCTGGATACTGATAAACAAGATGCGCAATTTTTTTCCCGGGCGGATAATCTGGTTGACTGGCTTCAGGTAGTAGAAAAACGTCTCGGCAGTCTGTCCCAGAGACTCAGTGCCAGCGTCGGGCAGGAACGAGTGAATACCAATCTGGCCGGGGATGCCCAGGCACAACAGGCAACATCCACTCCGGAAAATCTGACCGTCAAGACGCCCTGGCTGGAAATTGATGATGTTTTTTATGAAGCCCGTGGCACAACCTGGGCTTTAGTTCATCTGTTTCAGGCCATTGAATATGATTTTGCATCAATATTAAAAAAGAAAAACGCCTTGCTTAGTCTCAGGCAGATTATTCGGGAACTGGAAGCCACCCAGGCACCTATATTCAGTCCAATCATATTAAATGGCAGCGGCTTTGGTATGAGCGCCAACCATTCCCTGGTCATGGCATCTTATATTTCCCGTGCTAATGCCGCAGTTATTGATTTAAAGCGGCTTTTGCAGGATGGTTAATCACGTATTTTAGAAAAAAGAGGGAATGCTTTCTGTCCAGCCGGTTTCATTGAATAGAATCAAATACAGCTTCTCGTCCCATTTGTGGCCCCATGGACCGGTTTTTGTCAGGTGCTTGCTATAACCTCTTTGCACTCCGGGAGGAATAAAGCCAAAAGGGATGCCATTGATCAATAAGGCAACCGAGCGACCATCCGGACTCCATTTAAGTTCAAAATTATCCGATTGCAGGGGGGTAAATTCCGCATGCGCATGGGCATAACTGGCAACAGCAGGAGGTGAAGAGGTTTTGTACTGTGCTATTTCAGATTCTTTAGGCGCAGGAATACGATTGTAGATCCAGCAATCAGCCACCACGACCTGACTATCAGAATTGGTCAGGTACAGCCAGGCAGAATGTCCATGGTCGACAAAACGGGCTTCCTTTTTAGAGCGAGGATTGGTCTCACAAATCAGTGTGCTTTTTTCCATAGTTGACATTGGCTTTATAAGCGCATTCATTTCTCACTTACCCAGTGGCCGGACTTCCCACCTTCTTTTTCCAGAAGACGGACGTTATTGATTATCATACCACGGTCAACGGCTTTGCACATATCATAAATTGTTAATAAAGCAATTTGGGTGGCGGTCAGCGCTTCCATTTCGACTCCGGTTTTACCATCGGTTTCTACGGTACAACGGCAAATCACTTTATTTTCATCCTGGACTACTTCCAGTTGCAGATCAACATGAGTCAGGGCTAAAGGATGACACAAGGGTATTAAGTTGGCAGTTTGTTTAGCAGCCATAATACCTGCGATTCTGGCAATGCCCAGAACATCGCCTTTTTTATGAGTACCCTGAATGATGAGTTCCAGGGTTTCAGCTAACATGGTAATTTCGCCTTCTGTAATAGCACGGCGATGGGTGATGTGCTTGGCACCGACATCAACCATATGCGCTTCACCTTGATTATTAAAATGTGTCAATGTACTCATAAAATCTTGCTTTTTAAAATTAGGTTTCTGATAAAGTTACTTTTGATCTATTGCTTCAGAAAAGCCGCTAACAATTACCAAAGTATAGCCAGATTGTAGCCCGGTTGTAGCGAAAGTATAGCCAAGTATCGAAAGTATCGTATAATGATCTTCATTTTTCAATAATTTTGGCATATTAGAAAATTATACTAAAGTAACAGGGAATTATACCTGCTTTTTTTGACAGTGGTAACTGCTTAATTCAGGTTTAAACATTCTTTATAATACTTCTCGGGCAAGCATCTATACTATGAGGTAAATATGGCTATCTATGTTAAATTTTTTGCCAGCATGAGAGATCTGATGGGAGATGATCGCATAATTGATACTGCTATTGTGCAACAAAATTCAATCAATAATGTCGACGACGTCTGGAACTATTGTGCTGATGGCAAACAACTCTCAGCCAATGTATTGATTGCCGTTAATATGGATTATGTTGATGCTCAGAATGAGGTGAAAGACGGTGATGAGGTTGCTTTCTTTCCGCCGGTGACAGGAGGCTAAAATGACTATCATGATTCGCCAGGAAACTTTTGACCCCTGGGCCATGCTGGATGAATACCAGAAAAACATGTCGCAACTGCATGGCCAATATGGGGCAACCGCAGTTTTTGTGGGTACTATGCGCGATTTCAACGAAGGGGACAACGTTTCGGAAATGTTCCTGGAACATTATCCCGGCATGACCGAAAAGCACCTGGAAAATATTTGTTTGCAGGCAACGGGTGAATATCATTTACTGGAAACCCTGGTGGTTCACCGAGTGGGGGCCATTAAACCCAATGATCCCATTGTCCTGGTGGCCGTCTGGAGCGCGCACCGCAAGCAGGCTTTTGAAGCTTGCCGTGAAATTATGGAAGATTTAAAGTCTAAAGCGCCTTTCTGGAAAAAAGAACAGCTCAAGGATGGCCAGGATCGCTGGGTAGAAAAAAATACCAGGGGCTATTAATCGCGCTTTGATTTGACAGACAGTGTCAGATTATCAGTGTTTTAACGTCTCTTGAAGAGATGCTCAGCATGATGTTCTTGACTGATCAGTTCGGGTCTATGTTTATGTTTGCTCCAGATTGTTCTTGTTATGTAAACTTCCTGTTATGAAAAATTATGGACAGAAATCCACGCTTAATCTGATTATTTTGAATCGATTCCTAATTTCTTAAGTTTTCGCCATAAGGACACACGATCGATGCCAAGGATTTTGGCAGCTTCTGTACGATTACCATCGGCCATCTTCAGGGCGTGCAGTATGTGTTCGGTTTCTTGTTCCTTAAGAGTCGTCGGGGTAGCAGCCATTTCCGGTGTGAATACGCGTACATTGAGTGAGCCCAGGTTTTGTGGCAAGTGCTCAATATCCAGGGTTGGGCCTTGCGCCAGGGCAACACCGCGCTCGATAAAGTTCGACAGTTCGCGGATATTACCGGGATAATCGTAATCGGCAAGGCGCTGCATGGCTTCGGGGCTGATGTCTTGTATGTCACGTCCCATCAAGGTGGAAAATTTGCGCAGGAAATAATAGGCCAACAGCGGAATGTCGTCACGACGCTCGCGCAGGGCTGGCAGTGTCAGGGTAACGACATTGAGCCGGAAATACAGGTCGTTGCGCATCTGGCCTTCATCGACTGCGGCTTTTAGATCGCGATTACTGGCAGCGATCACGCGCACATCAACAGGGATCGCCTGGGTCGAGCCTACCCGCATCAATTCACGTTCCTGCAACACGCGCAAGAGCTTTACCTGCATCATCAACGGCATTTCGGCTACTTCATCCAGAAACAGGGTGCCGCCCTGTGCCGCTTCGAACAGTCCGATTTTGGTACTGTTGGCGCCGGTAAATGAGCCCTTCTCGTGACCAAACAGCTCAGAGGCAGCAATCTCTTCATGCAAAGCACCACAATTGAATGCTACAAACGGACCATCAGTACGCAGACTGTGCTCATGAATGAATCTCGCCAGCAATTCCTTACCGGTACCGGATTCACCGTGGATTACTACACTGGTATCTGTACCGGCGATCTGGCGAGCGGTTTCCAACAGGCGTTGCTTGCCCAGATCCTGTGTGATGATGGACGCCTGGCCGGTTAAGCCTTCAATCTGTTGTTTGAGCTGAATGTTTTCACGTTTCAGGCGGCAATGATCCAACGCGCCGCGTACCACTTCGCGTACTTCGTCGAGACGGAACGGCTTGGCAATATAATGATAGGCCCCGGCTTTCATGGCATTAACCGCAGAGTCGAGTGATGCGTGACCGGTAATCATTATGACGGGCACGTCGGGTGTGGATTCTCTGATATGACGCAACACGCCCATCCCGTCAATGCCAGGCATACGCAAATCGGTCAGTACCAGATCAAAAGCGGTGGTTTCCATTTCGGCAAGGCCACTTTCCCCATTCATGCAAGTAACCACCTCATGGCCCTCGCGTTCAAGAACGTGTTTGAGATTCGAAAGGGCGATGGCTTCATCGTCGATTAGAAGGATTTGGGACTTGTCTTCGCTCATTATGTCTCCTGTTCACTGTTAGAGTTCTGTGCCAGGGGCAACCAGATGGAAAATCTGGCGCCACCATCGGGTCGGTTTTCTACCGAAATGACGCCTTGGTGTTCATTGATAATCTCTTCGACCAGATACAGGCCCAGACCAGTACCTTCGCCACCGGCTTGGGTGGTAAAGAAAGGATCAAAAAGCTTCGCTAAATTATCCGGCGGGATACCCGGTCCATCATCGTCGACATGTATCAGCATGACGTGAGTGAAGTGGCGGATCCCTAAAGTATCCCCGGCCAGATTATTGGTGTTTACCGGTTTGGATTCCTTCCAGGTGGTTTCCCTGCCGGTAATCCAGATGTTCTTGGCGCCAGCGTGAGTCGCGTTTTTGATGAGGTTGATGAACACCTGTTGCATGCGATCCCGATCCACCATCAACATGCCCTCGGCAATTTCTTCGATGTGCAGGAGCAGTTCCGGGGGGAGCAGTCGATGGATCAATAGTGTTGCAGCTCGAACCAGACTGGCGGCATCGATACTTTGCAGGTTGGGCGTGGGGTGGCGCACGGTATCAAGCAGGCGTCTCACAATTCTCCGTGCGCGTTCACACTCACCGTCGATATGCGACAGCCATTGTTTGTGTAAATCTTCCCGGTCTTTGCAATCGTCCTCCAACATCAACTGTACCGAGGTTGAAATATTCGACAGTGGATTATTCAATTCGTGTGCGACGCCTGACACGAGTACCCCCAGCGCGGCTGCACGCTCATTGCGTCGCATCTGGTTCTGGTGATCACGTAGTTGTTCGAGCATGGCATTAAAATGAACCACGAAGGACTGGATTTCTTTTTCATGCAACGGCAGATTGAGGTTCTCTATCTTGCCTTCTGCGAGCTGATCGAGCTGGCTTTCGAGCTGCGCCAGCGGTCGAACCACCCGACGAACCATAAACAAGGCACTGATCAGCCCGATCAGGATCACGGTTGCAGAGGCGATAATCAGCGTATTTGCTGCTACCTGGGTGGTTCTGGCCAGTATGTTGCGTTGCTGTTGGTGGATGTCCTGGGTGAGTTTTGATAGCCTATGGCCTATGGTGCGGATTTCATCCTGTTTCACCTCTCGTTTGGTTTCGGGCAGATTGACATATTGTTCGAGCTGCCCATTGTAGGTTTGCAATACCTGCTTAATCTGCTGCAAATCCTGAGGACCAGCAATCTCAATAAAAGCCTGTTCGCCCGAATGGAGCGAATTTTTTGCCACCTCAAGTTGCAGTCGCAGCTGATTCAGGGCATCAGGATCATGATAAAGAAAAAGGTTCTTCTCTTCGCGGCGGATATTCTGGCTGGCCACATTCAACTCATTCACCGCCTCGCCCTCGACGATGTGGGTCTGCAGATAATGCAGGTCGGCGATGACCACAGCAACAAATATCAGTAGGGCGCCTTTGGAGAGACCATAGGAAGTTAAAATCTTATTGCGCAGGCTGCTCATGATTTGAGTGTTTCTCTGGTTAAAAATAAAGTGTTGCATTTTACAACAATGCAACAGTGATTGCTATGTCTTTTTCATTATGCCGTTACATACTGAAACGTTTCATATTTGTTGGAATTTTATAAATCGTTGAATTTATTAGAAAACATGTTTTGGCACACTATGTGCACTATATATCAGTAATTAGATTTAAAACTTCACACTGAGGACTTTAAAATGAAAAAGCTGAGCAAACACCTGAAAAAAATGATGGATGCACTGGCCTATGCCCACGCCGGGGAACACTTATCCCGGAGAGATAAAATGCGCAGTATGCCCAGCAATGGTGATGTCAGCAAAGTCATTCCAGAGACCCCGGCAGCAGCTGCCAGTAAAACAGGTAAGCAAGCACGTCGGATCGCGCTTTATGTGGGCAATGAATTACCTGCAGAAGTTATGGAATATGTCATCGAGACCTGCTCTCGCCTGCAGCATGATCTGACCGTGTTAAGCTTTCAAACCGACACTACCGGACGCGACCTGATGGCACCCCATTTGGAAGCACTGGCCGATGCCGGGATTGATATGGAACTCATTACTCTTAGTGGCGAGCCCATTACCGGCATGGCACGCTACCTGCGTCGTCGTCCCGATGTCGCTTTCATGGCCTGTAAGGATTCCGGTTATCTCGGTCGCAGCTTTTTGCATGGCACCCAGCGTAAGAACGTATTGCCGGTACCGGTTGTGGTGGTGACAACCAAGAAGCCGGGTGAAACAGAGGAGCAGACGGCTCCAGCAAAAGACAACGGTGCCAACGTTGCCTAAGAAATACAGTCAATAAAGTCCTCAGTGCTGCCGACCCTTGGCCATTCCAGCCCAGGGTCAGCCCATATTTCCGGTTGATTTTATCAACAGATTTACCCCTGAAAACCCTTCATAGATTAAATGTCTGGTCCATAATCTCAAGTTAAAATCGAGTGTTGCACTTTACAACAATGCAACAGTGTTTGCCATGTCCTTTTCCTGATACCGTTACATACTGAAACGATTCATATTTGTTGGAATTTTATAAGCAATTGAATAAAAAGGAAAATATGTTTTGGCACACTATGTGCACTATATATCAGTAATTAGATTTAAAACTTCACACTGAGGACTTTAAAATGAAAAAGCTGAGCAAACACCTGAAAAAAATGATGGATGCACTGGCCTATGCCCATGCCGGGGAACACTTATCCCGGAGAGATAAAATGCGCAGTATGCCCAGCAATGGTGATGTCAGCAAAGTCATTCCAGAGACCCCGGCAGCAGCTGCCAGTAAAACAGGTAAGCAAGCACGTCGGATTGCTCTTTATGTGGGCAATGAATTACCTGCAGAAGTTATGGAATATGTCATCGAGACCTGCTCCCGCCTGCAGCATGATCTGACCGTGTTAAGCTTTCAAACCGACAGTACCGGACGCGACCTGATGGCACCCCATTTGGAAGCACTGGCCGATGCCGGGATTGATATGGAACTCATTACTCTTAGTGGTGAGCCCATTACCGGCATGGCACGCTACCTGCGTCGTCGTCCCGATGTCGCTTTCATGGCCTGTAAGGATTCCGGTTATCTCGGTCGCAGCTTTTTGCATGGCACCCAGCGTAAAAACGTACTGCCGGTACCGGTTGTGGTGGTGACAACCAAGAAGCCGGGTGAAACAGAGGAGCGGACGGCTCCAGCAAAAGACAACGGTGCCAACGTTGCCTAAGAAATACAGTCAATAAAGTCCTCAGTGCAGCCGACCCTTGGCCATTCCAGCCCAGGGTCAGCCCATATTTCCGGTTGATTTTATCAACAGATTTACCCCTGAAAACCCTTCATAGATTAAATGCCTGGTGCCTGTCCTGGTGCATTTTTCAAGTTAAAATAGAGTGTTGCATTTTACAATACTTGTAACAATCGTTCGTGTACATATTTATTATATTGTTATATAATAAAGCGTCATATTTGGTGTGTCTTTATAAATCATTGATTTTTAAAGAAATGATTTTTTTACACATTATGTGCCTTCTATATCAGCAATAAGATTTACAACTCACTTCAGTGATGAGCCCATCAGTAGCATGGCACGCAACCTGCCTCGGCACGAAACAACAATTGGTGAGAACGATTGTAACAACCAATAGCAAATAAAGTTTTCAGTTCAGCTGACTTTTGGCTATTCCTGTCGGGGTTAGCCTGCATTTCCGGTTGAATTTATGAAGTTATTATTATGATCTTGGAGTAAAGGTGTTAGTTAAATTTTTTCCATTTCTACGTTGGTTTCCGCCCACAGCGAAAGACATGCGAGCCGACTTGATTGCGGGTGTGACCATCGCTATGATCCTGGTTCCACAGAGTATGGCCTATGCATCCCTGGCAGGATTGCCCGTGGTTTACGGACTGTATGCTTCTTTTCTGCCGGTTATCGTAGCGTCAATGTGGGGCGCGTCGCGCTTCTTGCATACCGGTCCGGTGGCTATGTTGTCGTTGATGTCGGCCGCAGCGATCGAACCACTGGCCAGCCGAGGCAGTGAAGAATTTATCCAGCTTTCGATGTTGCTGGCGTTGCTGGTGGGTATTTTGCGCCTGGCGCTGGGGCTGTTCCGCATGGGGGTATTGATCAACCTTGCCTCACATCCGGTTATCCTGGGCTTCACCAATGCTGCGGCGCTGATTATTGGCCTGTCTCTGGTCAACGGTTTCCTGGGCGTACCCATGCCACGTTCGGACAGCTTTCTTATCGACTTGTGGCAAGTCATCAGCCAGGTAAGCCTGGTTCACTTGCCAACATTGTTGTTTGGTCTCGGCACCCTGGCAGCATTATATTTTTTGCGTGCGCATTTTCCAAAATTACCCGGTGTCTTGATTGTCGTCATTGTGGGTACGGTGGTTAGCGCCAGCTTTGGATTTGAAAAGTTCCAGTTAGTCGAACCGCAACAGATTGCCGACACATCGGTGCGCGCCAAGTTCGAGAAACTGATGAGCAATGAAGCCACCTTGAAACAGGTCAAAGGTGAGCAGAAAACCATTAGCAACCAGCTTCAACAAATCGATACCAACGATCCACAGAACTACAAACTGCAGGCGGAATTACTGCGACTCAAGGGTGAAGAACGCAGCTTAAAACACAGTCTTTATCGTGATCGCGTTGATACCCACTGGATTGCACTGGTGCCTGTCACTCTGGCGGATGGCCAGATGCGCTATGAGCTTGCCCAGGAAACAGGATTCTTTACCACTGTGTGGCGTTGGTCGGGCTACAGTGAAGACAAGTTTAAATTATCCGGCGGCGGGGCTGTGGTTGGAAGTATCCCTAGTGGCTTGCCGGAATTCAGTGTGCCGTTGTTGGACCTCAGAATTATCTCTGACCTGTTCGCTGTGGCGTTTATCATGGCCATGATCGGTTTTATGGAAGCGACTTCAATCTCGCGTGCACTCGCTGCCAAGACCCGTGAGAAACTCGATCCCAACCAGGAACTCATCGGCCAGGGTCTGGCCAATATTGTCGGTAGTTTTTTCCAGTCGTATGTCGTAAGCGGCTCCTTTTCGCGCTCAGCGGTGGCCGCACGCGTGGGCGCCAGCACAGGCTTTTATGCTATTGTCAGTGCATTGGGGGTATTGCTGGTTATGATGTTTCTGACCGACTACCTGTATCATCTGCCTAAGGCTGTGCTAGCGGCTATTGTCATGAGTGCCGTGTTTGGCTTGATTGATATTAGCTCGATGGTTCATGCGTGGAGGGTACGTCGTACAGATGGCATTGTGGGATTGATAACCTTTGCCACCACATTGATCATGGCGCCCAAACTGGCCGATGGCGTATTGGTTGGCGTAGCTTTCACCATTTTGTTGTTCCTCGCTGGCACCATGAAACCGCGCAGTGAAGTACTGGGACGCAGATCCGATGGTGCCTTGGCTGGTGCGGCCACTCACGACCTGGCGCCAATCAGTGAAAACTATGTGATCATGCGTTTCGATGCTTCACTAGTGTTTATCAATGCGGCATATTTTGAGGAAGCAGTACTCAAGTTTCTGAACGAATTCCCACAAGCGCGCGCAATATTGGTCATTGGCCAGGGGATCAATCGAATTGATGCAACCGGAGAGGAAAAGCTGCGTGCGTTGACGCAGGATCTGAAGGCCGCCGGTGTCACGCTGATGCTATCTGGTCTGAAAAAACCGGTTGTCGAAGCGCTGGAGCGGGCTGATCTTGCAGAGGTCATCGGCAAGGAAAACATCATCAGCAACAAAGAGGCTGCACTGAGAGAGTTGGAGAAACGTTTTCCCTAAGGAGAATTAAAATGGATTTCGTAGTCCTTGGACGCATTCTATTTTAACGTTAAGTGTCAAGGGCCGTTCATATTCCAGTGCGGCCCCTGCGCAAGGTGCTGTAATCAGGGAACTCGTCTGGTTACAGCGGTAAAGCCCTGAGCTTGCTTCAGCAAAGACCAATAATAATCTCCTTCAAAATAGTCGCATCGTGTGTGTATTTCTGCACATAAATTTTCATAACAGCAAGTTTGTATAACAACGAGTTTTACTTCAGATACTAATGGCGTCATTGCAGGCATGTTAGCCGGTGCTTTTTATGGTCAACAGGCTATTCCGGTTTATTGGCTTAAAGCGTTGGATGCCCGATTAGATATGGAACTATTGTGCTGATGGCAAACATCTCTCAGCCAATGTATTGATTGCCGTTAATATGGATTATGTTGATGCTCAGCATGATGTTCTAGACTCATTTTGTTCGGGTCTATGGCTATCCCAGATTAATCCATATTGATGGTTTACTAGTTTAGTCTGTCTATTCAAAACTAAACTAGTACCGATTTAAATGACTACCCGCCCAACTTATCCAGCAATCCACCACCTAATTTTTCTTTTGCTTTTTCTTTCAGTTTCTCTTCTGCCAGTTTTTTTAGTTCCTGGGCTACACGTTTTTCAACCTGACGAGTCAGCTGTGACACAATCTCATCGGTCAATTGCTCAGGAGATAAACCATGGCTGGCACTACCGAGTTGCTTGAGAGCGATCATTGGCATACTTATCTGGCGCTCTCCCCATTGCTCCGTGATAAGGGTAACGGCGCTATTTTCCAGGGTCATTCGCTGTACGGCCAGCTTAACATCGGTGCCCGAAGCTTGAGGTTTCTCATCCTTAGACTTATCTGCGGCTTCAGGCTTTTTAGATCCCGATTTCATCCCTTTAAGCAGAGCTTGTAGATTGGTGGTGCCGCCTTTTTGCTCTGCTATCAGCCTGGCACCATCTACTTTAATTTCATTTATGACGTAAACTGGTTTCGTCAGTGATGCTGGATCGATATCCAACACGATATTTTTAAGGTCGAACAGATAGTCGGAGTTGAATCCTGAGGGATTACCTAAGGTCAGTCCCTTAAGTTCGCCTCGCCCATCCTTTAACTTGATACTGGCACTGTCGAGGGTCACTTCCACCTTAGTGACGTCACTGCCCACCTTTTCGACTAACTGCTTGACAATGCCATCGAGATTGCCCAGTACACCAAAGATCAACACCGCTGCGACAATCACGATGACACCGACAATACCTAATAGCCACTTACCTGCTTTCATTTATAGTTACTCCCTAACATGATTAAAAGTTTAAGGATAGAAAGTTCAGTGACAATTTGCAATTAATGAATTGAAAATTATGCCATGTGGTGATTCAGCATAGGTAAACTTTGAAACCATAAT
>Ga0316204_10006517_pt1 | contig 17895 bp, 16 predicted proteins | sample 6monrhotite_MG_2_FD_205661 | JGI IMG/M metagenome (GOLD analysis project Ga0316204, IMG submission 205661) | Microbial mat bacterial communities from mineral coupon in-situ incubated in ocean water Damariscotta River, Maine, United States -... | ecosystem: Environmental > Aquatic > Marine >... | reverse complement strand
ACGTGCGCCGCGCATCTGGTTTGCCTACCTCGTCATGGGGGCGTTGAACAATGCCATTCCATTCTCGCTAATTTTTTGGGGACAGATGACAATCGAAAGTGGTTTAGCTTCCATTTTAAATGGGACAACGGCTGTTTTCGGGGCTGTTGTGTCGGGCCTTTTGTTGGCTGATGAACCGCTTTCACCGCAAAAAATTATCGGTGCTATTTTTGGGGCTTTAGGTGTCGCTGTGATAATGGGATTTGATGCACTGACGAATTTGGACCCCAGGAACCTGGCGCAACTTGCCATACTTGCAGCGGCCCTGTCGTATGCATTTGCAAGTGTATGGGGCAAAACGAAGCTTGCTGGTCAAGCACCGGAGATGAACGCGCTTGGGATGTTGGTCGGCAGTACAGTTTTGATGATACCCATTGCGATTTGGTCGGATGGTTTGCCTGACATTAATCTTTCTGCGAAAGCCTGGGCATCGCTGTTTTCATTATCGATACTGTCAACTGTGCTTGTTTACCTTTTGTATTTTGCCATTCTATTGCGTGCGGGGGCTGCAAACCTGATGCTGGTCACGCTTTTAGTCCCGCCATTTGCCATCGGGCTAGGGGTGCTGTCCCTGGGTGAGCGACTTGGCCTAGAAGCATGGGGCGGTTTTGGCTTGATAGCAGTTGGACTTGTGATTACCGACGGCCGGGTTGTGGCTTATCTACGCAGTATTTTACGCAATGGTTAGAGGGTTTGAGTTTGGTTTTTTGGAAGTGAATAAATCTATTTTGGGATATTTGGTTGATATGCGGATTAATATGGCGTTTCAAGTTGCTAAATTATAGTTCTGCCTAGAGTCTAGCCAAGCGAATTTTGAACCAATTTACCAGTTCTTCAAAATCTATTTCGTTACTAGCAACGTCCACTACCAAGTCATCGACAGGTGTGTCATCGTGAATATTTAAAAAATACCCGCTACGTTCGATCAGTAATTCCACAAGAAGCCATGCTGTACGCTTGTTCTTATCAACAAAGCCATGATTGCCAACCATGCTATGCAGAATGGCTGCGGCCTTTTTGGCAATGGAGCGGTGATATCCAGAATACGGCCTTGCCAAAGCATATTCGATCATATGCAGGCTGTTGACACCTTCAAGCCCACCATAGGTCAAAGCCTCGTCATGGGCGGTGAACGCATCGGCAAGCGTTAACCGATAGTGTCGTCTAGCGATTGGCCAACCTCTTCAATGCAGCACTGCGTTTAGACGAAGCTTCTTTCACAGCAGCTTGGGTTTTGGGGCTGGGTTTTGTCGTGCCTTTTGAAGTGCCAACCTCCACTAAGCGGCCAGTGCTAGCTTCGCGTTTAATCCAACCGTCTCTTACTTGTGTGGTTTTTGATATCTTTTTCATTTTCAAACCGTAATGTAATCAAGCTTTCAGCTATTTAGCATACATATATGTACAGATTATAAACATTGATAGCCTTTTTTATGTTTGAGAGTAATCTTCATAACCATTTCCTATAAACCCGCCTTGCGATTGTGCGCAGTGGGCGGTAAAGCTTTCCCCGATATATCATAACAGCAGGACGGCTTGAGAAATGTCGATCGATAAAGATACAGCACGGCGCGTGGCGCATTTGGCGCGCATTAAGGTAGAGGAAGATCAGCTGGACCATCTGGCCGGCGAGCTTTCGGGTATTCTGGGCTTTATGGAACAATTGAACGAGGTTGATGTGGATGGCGTGGAGCCGATGACGTCCGTCTCGCCGATGGATCTGAAACGCCGCGATGATGTTGTGACTGACGGTAGTATGCAGGCCAAAATTTTGTCCAATGCACCCGATGCACGCGAAGGCTTTTTCGCTGTGCCCAAAGTTGTGGAGTAAACGACATGTCTGATCTTTCAAAACTGACGATTGCTGATGCGCGCGATAAAATGCGTGCCAAAGAAATAACTTCCATAGAACTGACACAAAGTTGTCTGGACGCGGTGAATGCGGCCGATGCGCTGAACGCGTATTGTGCCAAGACACCTGAAACAGCACTTGTACAGGCAACTGCGGCTGATGCGCGTATTGCGGCAGGTGATGCACCTGACATGTGCGGTATCCCTTTGGGAATAAAAGACTTGTTTTGCACCAAAGGCGTGCAGTCTCAGGCTGGTTCCAACATTCTGGCAGGCTTTAAACCTGAATATGAAAGCACTGTAACCTCGAACCTGTGGGAAACAGGTGCGGTAATGTTGGGCAAATTGAACATGGACGAGTTCGCAATGGGCTCTTCCAACGAAACATCTGCCTACGGCCCTGTTGTCAGCCCTTGGCGGCGCGAGGGGTCGGATAAAGATTTGACACCGGGCGGGTCTTCCGGCGGGTCAGCTGCAGCAGTTGCTGCTGATTTGTGCCTGGGCGCTACGGGGACAGATACGGGCGGTTCTATTCGCCAGCCTGCGGCCTTTACCGGTATTGTCGGCGTGAAACCCACATACGGCCGTTGTTCACGCTGGGGGGTGGTGGCGTTTGCGTCTTCTCTGGATCAGGCGGGACCGATGACCAAAACCGTGCGTGACAGCGCGATTATGCTCGAAGCGATGTCAGGCCATGATGCAAAAGACAGCACATCCGCGGATTTCGCTGTACCGAACTTTGAGGCGATGTTGACAGGCGACATCAAGGGTAAAAAGATCGGTATTCCGAAAGAATATCACTTGGACGGTATGCCATCCGAGATAGAGACATTGTGGGCCGATGGTGCAGCCATGCTGAAAGATGCCGGTGCCGAAATGGTCGATGTGTCTTTGCCGCATACGAAATACGCACTGCCGGCCTATTACGTTTTGGCTCCTGCGGAAGCGTCATCCAATCTGGCCCGTTACGACGGGGTGCGCTATGGCCACCGCGCCAAGCTGGAAGCGGGCGACGGCATTGACGAGATGTATATGCGCACGCGCGCCGAAGGCTTTGGTGCCGAAGTGCAACGCCGCGTGATGATTGGCACGTATGTTTTATCGGCAGGCTTTTATGATGCATACTATCGCCGCGCCCAAAGGGTGCGCACATTGATCAAGAAGGATTTTGATGATGTGTTTGCGTCCGGTGTCGATGCAATCCTGACGCCTGCCACGCCGTCCGCGGCATTTGGCTTGGGTGAAATGGCCGATGCGGATCCGATCAAAATGTATCTGAACGATGTGTTTACGGTGACAGTGAACTTGGCCGGGTTGCCGGGTGTTGCGGTGCCAACGGGGTTGGACGCACAGAATTTACCACTTGGGTTGCAACTGATCGGGCGGCCTTGGGAAGAGGGCGATATGCTGAATATTGCCTATACGCTGGAACAATCCGCAGGGTTTGCCTCCAAGCCGAATAAATGGTGGTAAGGGGCTGAAAAAATGATCGTAACAGCATTAACCGATATTTTGGGAACGGATCGTGATGTTTCCGGCCCGGGGTGGAGCAGTCGCAGACTTTTGTTGGCTTCGGATGATATGGGTTTTTCAATGACTGATACGCTTATTAAAAAAGGTGCAGTGCTTGAACTGGAATATAAGCATCATATGGAAGCCTGCTATTGTATCGCAGGCAAGGGCGAGATTGAGTGCCTGAATGACGGCACCATACACCAACTTGAACCGTTTGTGCTTTATGCGCTGGATAAGAATGATCGGCACAGGGTTCAGGCCATTGGCAGCGATATGCGTCTGGTCTGTGTCTTCAATCCGCCGCTAACCGGTCAAGAAGTGCATGGCCCTGATGGCAGTTATGCGCCAAATAAATAAAAAATCATTTAAAAACAACAATATAAGAGACGTCCTAGTTGGGACAAATTGCTATTTCTTGTAGGTAAGGCACAGCTTTTGTGCCGAATATTGCTTATCTGATGAAGCTATATGCAGATTTTACTTTTAAACCCCAAGGCAGAAGGTTAAATATTTTGAAAACAGATAGGTTTATTATGCGGTATTTTTTGGGAACACCATTTTTAATGATTTTGCTGGCGGGTTGTGCAGCATCTGTCCCTAATGACAGCCCCGATTATTTTGACAGCATAACACCCGACCCCGCCAGTCTGGAAGTTCAAGTGCAAGAGGAACAGTTGTTGGAGGCTGAAGGCTTGCCGCAAACCGTACGCCCACCTGCGGATGGGACTGTACAATCAGGGGCAACAGTCATGCCGGCAAATAAAAGCGTTAAAGACAAAAATGCACCTTTAAGTGATGGGTCAATTTCAAGTTCACAGGATTTTCAGGTGGTAAAGGCGAATGAATCCATTGCATCAGATGCTGCGAAAATTCAGGGATTAAAAGATGATTACACGATTATTCAGCCCGGTGCAGCACCGGTGCGCGGGTCGGACATAAATCTTGCCAAATACGCTTTGGCACAATCCAATCCCGTAGGGCAAAAAGCCTATACCCGTTATTCGGTTGGCAGCGCAAAAGCAAAACGGAAATGTGCGCGTTACGATTCAGCGGATGAAGCACAACAGGCGTTCCTGAAATCAGGTGGTCCGCAAAGGGACAGAAACGGGATTGATCCTGATGGGGACGGTTATGCTTGCAACTGGTCACCTGCCACATACCGATCAATGCTTGGTCAATAAGTGGTCGTGCACACACCAGATGTGACGCAAATAAACTCTCCGAATTTCGGCACAAGACGGCATGGTTTACCCCCCGATATGGTGGTAATCCATTATACTGCAATGGAAACTTCGGACGCAGCTTGTGCGCGACTTTGTAATGCGATGGCAGAGGTTTCGGCGCATTATCTGATTTCGGAACAAGGTAAGATCATACAACTTGTTCCCGAAGATATGCGGGCTTGGCATGCAGGTGCGGGGGCTTGGGGGGACGTGGAGGATGTGAACTCCCATTCCATCGGAATAGAGTTGGCAAACACCGGGTGCGCCCCGTTTCCAGCGGCACAAATGGATGCGTTAGAGGTTTTGCTTTCAGGCATCATGGCACGGTGGTCTATCCCCGTGGCACGCGTGATTGCACATTCGGATATGGCACCAAAACGCAAGTTTGATCCCGGCCCAAGGTTTGACTGGGAACGTCTGGCACTTGGCGGCTATTCCGTTTGGCCAAATGGCGCAAAGGCGGTCAACGGGTCTTGGGTTGATTTTTTGGTTTACGCAGGCGCGTTCGGTTATCGCTGTGATGACAAGGACGCCTTGTTGGAGGCATTTAGGATGCGGTTTATGCCACATAAGAAGGGTGTACTGGACTCCGTGGATATCGGCGCGATGAAGCTGCTGGCTGCTAAGTGGCCGTGTGGGGATAGTTGACCCTGCCATCCGTTCGGTTTAGAGGAAACTTCGCGGATGGCTGGATGGCCGCACGTCTTCGGGCGTGAGGAAAGTCCGGACTTCATGAAGCAAAGGCGGCGGGTAACGCCCGCCCGGGGTAACCCGAGGGAAAGCGCAACAGAAAGCAAACTACCTGTCTTCGGACGGGAAAAGGTGAAACGGTGGGGTAAGAGCCCACCACGGTGATGGTAACATCACTGGTATGGCAAGCCCCGCCTGAAGCAAAACCAAGTAGGAACCGCGCGGCCCGTAAGGGCCGGGGCCGCTTTAGCCCCAGCAGGTTCGGGTGGTTGCAAGAGCGCGTCAGTAATGATGCGCCCAGATGAATGGTCATCAAGGGCTTCGGCCTGAACAAAATCCGGCTTACAGGCCATCCGCGAAATAAATTATCTACTGGCTTGAAAGCCTCAATGAGGTTCGCCGCCGACAGTCTCCCAAAAATCCGATTCCACGTTACGGTGCGGAAAGGGGCCTTCGGGCACGGGGACGTCCAGGAATGCACATAACGGCTCCCACCCATCGGCCACATCAAACACCAAAAGTCGTTCGGGTGGAATGGTTGCGCGTACTTCCTTTGCGCGCAAATGATAGGCGGCCAGTGCGGCCTCGCGGTCGTCGAATTTACCGCCGAAGGTCCTGTTCCCGATGAATTCCATGCCTGCATCCATCATGTTTCTAACATGGGGCGGTTGATCCATTTCCGGATAAATCGCTAATAGTTTGCCGATTGTTTTGGAAAAACTGTTCCACCAGGATTCGTCAGGCCGTTGGCTGTGAATGACTTTAGCGTCGGGAAATGCCTCGGATAACTCTCGCCAAACATGCGAGCCCGGCCAGTCGATTTGTGATGTATAGCCTGCATAAACGCTATGCCAATCTACAGTTTCACCGGCAACTACAGCCTGCCAGATGGGGACTTGTTCGGGATTGTTGAAAACCTCTTCCATGTGATGGCAAGGGCCATACCCCAGTTGTTCCAACGCGTCCTTCAACGACCGAGTGCCTGTCCGACCAAAGCCGGAGCCAATAATTTTTAATGTCATGGTATCCCCCCCATTTTATTCACATTTGCCAAATACAATTAAGCAGCGGGATTATATAAACATAAAATAGGATTTATGTCTAATTGCCCACTGTCAGAATGTAGTGGCTTACACAAATGTTTGTAGGGGCAGTGTTCCTACATAATTTTTCGAAGAGGGGAAGGTTCCTTAAACTTCGACCAGCTCGTTATGGCCAAACCCCTTTTTGTAATCCAAAACCGAGATGACTTTTGGATCCACGCGGATATATGCAATATCACTTTCATCATAGGCGGGGATATATGAGGCCAGATTTGGGAATTTTTTAAACAACAACCCCCCAATTTTCTCTTTCTCCTCGGGCCCATCCACAAAAGTAGCAATGCCGCCCATTGAGAGCCCTTCAATTTCGTCCCATTTTTTATAGGGGCGATTTATAGTCAGCGACACTTTATTGTTTTTGTCGATATTTGTGGTTTTTTGCGCTTTTTCGGGTGTGAAAAAGTAAAGTGTCAGGCCGTCATTGACAAAGGTGACGGTCGTAGCCTGCGGGAAACCATCCGCGCGCTGGGTTGCGATGGTCATATCGTCAACGTCATTTAGAATTGAGGTAATCTGGTCGTGTAGTTCCTTGTCCATGGTTATCTCCAATTAAAGTTACATGTATAAAAAAACATAAATTGAGCAAGCGGGCGTTGATTTAGATCAAACTAGTCGCCTGTGTAAAAATTAAGCGGGCATGATGAGTTTTTGAAACTCTTTGATCGAAAAGTGATTCATTTCCGTATCGGATTCGCAGTTCTAAATCACAAAATCTGTAATGTTCTCAATATGTTCTTCTAGATGTAGGCAAAATATGGTATTTTATGGTAAATTAATTACAGTGCTGAATACATACTATATATAGTATGTCCCCTTAGTAAAACCACTAATGGTGCCAAAAAATGCTTGAATATTTATAGTAAGAAAGCTGCAGCACATGTTTATTTATTCTATTCCCATAAAGGAACCATAAAAAACAGTTGTATCCCATCAATTACCATGTAATACAAAATACATTGATGAGGTGAGGGATACAAAGGGCATCAAGACCCTGCAAAACCCAATTAGGTTTCATACAGGCACCCACCACATCCAAGAAAGATCCGACGTGGGTTGCGAGCAGACACCCCCCCAAGGTGGCACCATAGTTGGACATCCCTTTTGGGACAGGACGGCGGATTGAACAGTGGCAGCAGTTCAATCCGCCGTTTCCATTTCAAGCCCGATTTTCGGGTGGAGTATATAAGGAGGCCCGTTTCCGTGGCAAGACGTTTCAGAGGCGAAAGCACCCACAAGGTGGATGCTAAGGGTCGGGTATCCATTCCCGCCGCCTTTCGACGTGTTCTGGAAGAGGGTGATCCTGATTGGTCGAAAGGCTTGTTCCCCACACTTATTCTGGTTTATGGCGGCAAAGGGCGTAAGTTCATCGAAGGTTATACTGTTAACGCGATGGCAGATCTGGAATCACGTATTGAAGATTTAAAGCTTGGGTCCAAGAAACGCCGTTACATGGAGCACACGTTTCTAACCCAATCGCTACAAGTACAAGTGGATCCGACCGGGCGCTTGGTTTTATCACAGAAACTACGCGATAAATTCGGGATCACCAACGAGGCGGTTTTTGCGGCAGCAGGTACAACGTTTCAAATCTGGGAACCCTCAGCCCATGAAGATAATGCAACACGCATGGATGAATGGTTTGACGAAGATGACTGGCTTGATGACGAAAATCAAATGGTTGACCCATTGGTTTTGTTAGATACGGCATCTACGGGGGAATAACTATGGTACAAGTGTTGGACAGTCCCCCTTCATCTCCACACATTCCTGTTTTACTGACACCGATTTTGAATGCGGTTGAACCCGTGCATGGCCATTGGCTGGACGGCACTTTTGGGGCCGGAGGCTATACGCGTGCGTTATTGGATGCAGGCGCTGATTGCGTCTATGCAATTGATCGCGACCCGGAAGTCTTTGAGCGCGCCAAGCATTGGGCAGATGAGTATGGTGATCGTTTGGTTCTGATCAAGGGGACATTCGGACAGCTTGATAAACTGGTTGCGGAACATGGCGGTGTACCGCTTGACGGGATTGTGTTGGATATTGGCGTGTCATCAATGCAGATAGATCAGGCCGAACGCGGGTTTTCGTTTATGCAAGATGGGCCACTGGATATGCGCATGTCACAAAACGGTATGACCGCCGCGGATGTTGTGAATTCAGCCGATGAGGCGGCATTGGCGGATATTTTGTATTTATATGGTGAAGAGCGAGCTTCGCGGCGGATTGCTCGGCGAATTGTTGAGGCGCGAAAAACAACGCCTATTAAGACAACCAAGCAATTGTGTGAAATTGTCGAAGCAGCATTGCCACGGGCAAAACCGGGACAGGTACACCCTGCGACACGGTCATTTCAGGCACTGCGCATAGTGGTAAATGATGAGTTGGGCGAATTGGTGCGTGGGTTGGTTGCAGCAGAGGCGGTTTTGGCAACGGGTGGTATACTGGCAGTTGTGACATTCCATTCACTGGAAGACCGCATTGTGAAGCGTTTTATACAGACCCGCAGCGAACAGGCGCGTTCAAATCGCTATGCACCTGAAATTGCAGCAAGATCACCGCAATTTGAAAAAGTCACCAAAAAAGCGATCGGCCCAACCGAGGCTGAATTGGTGGATAACCCGCGATCGAGGTCTGCAAAGCTGCGTCTGGCGCGGCGTACTTCTGCCCCTGCTGGCACGATAGATGCCAAGGCCCTTGGTTTACCTGCATTCGATTATACGAGGCTGAATTAATGCGTTCTTTATTTTATCTTGTCTGTTCCGCTTTTGTCATTGGACTGGCCTATTGGGCTTATAAAGAGAACTATAAAACGCAAGTATCATTGCGTGAAGTAAAGGAATTGCAGCAGCAAATTGCACAGGAAAAAGAGACAATTGCAGTGCTGAACGCAGAATGGGCATATTTGAACCGCCCAGATCGTTTGCGCGATTTAGTGGATCTGAATTTCGCAGACCTTAAACTGATACCTTTACTGCCATCCCATTTTGGTGACAGCGAAATGGTTTCGTATCCAACCCCCGACCTATATGACATAAATGCACCTGTCAGCGTTAATTCCGATGGCGGTGAGAATGGGGGGCAGCAACCATGACCAGAACACCATTACGCCCGCTGGCCCGTATTATTGATGCGCGAAAAAATGGCCAGAACCCGGATCAGATAGAAGCTGCAGAACGCGCCAAGCGCAATCAGGCTACCCAGCAAAAATTGCGAAGACGCGCAGAGGCGCGGCTGACAATGTTGGGGTTGGTATTCTTTTTGGGTTTTATTGCAATCGGCGGCAAAATGGCTGTGCTTGCGATGCGTGAGCCGGCAGAGCCGCAAATGGCTATGACAGATTCCCGAATTTATTCACAACGCGCTGATATTGTTGATAGAAACGGAATAACTTTAGCCACGAACCTGATTACAACATCGCTTTATGCACAGCCGCAAATGATGATCAATCCGGAGCGCGCTGCCAAAGAACTGGTGAAAATTTTCCCTGATCTTAAATTAAAGACTTTACTTGGGCAGTTCACGGGTAAGCGCAGATTTGTATGGGTGCGTAAGAAAATAAGCCCCGAACAGCAACAGAATGTTCACAATATCGGCGAACCTGGTCTATTGTTCGGGCCTCGTGAAATGCGGCTTTATCCCAATGGGGCCATGGCGGCCCATATTCTGGGTGGAACAGGTTTTGGCAAAGAGGATGTGCGTGCAGCAGAGCTGGTTGGTGTGGCTGGCGTTGAGAAATATTTTGATGAGCGTATGCGTGATCCTGCCCAACTCGACAAGCCATTGCAATTGTCCATTGATTTGACGGCACAAGCGACAACCCGTCGTGTTTTAGAAGGCGGGATGAAAATTATGAAGGCCAAAGGGGCCGCCGCGGTTTTGATGGATGTTCATACCGGTGAAGTCGTTTCCATGGTTTCATTGCCGGATTTTGATCCTAATGAACGACCCCAGCCTTTGGTAAAGGGTGACCCATCTGACAGCCCTTTATTTAACCGCGCCGCACAAGGTGTATATGAGCTGGGTTCGACCTTTAAACTGTTCACGGCTGCACTTGCTTTGGACAAAGGGTTGATGAATGAAAATACAATGATCGATACCAAAGGCCCGATTAAATGGGGCAAGTTTAAAATCCGTGATTTCCACAATTATGGATCAAAATTAAGCATGATGGATGTGATTGTGAAATCATCGAACATCGGCACTGCGCATATGGCGCAAACCATCGGTGGTAAAGCACAACAGAAATTCCTGGGCCAGCTGGGTTTTTTTGAACCGACGTCACTTGAATTGACCGAATCCAGACATATCAAACCGTTGGTACCGAAAAACTGGTCTGAACTTTCAACGATGACCATCTCCTATGGTCACGGTATTGCGGCGACACCACTTCATTTGGCATCTGCATATGCGACATTATCCAATGGTGGGTTCCAGGTGAAGCCAACATTGATCAAGTCTGATCGTGATAACCTGCATGGTGAACGCATTATGTCAGATGATACATCAAAGGTTGTGTTGCGGATGTTGCGTAATGTGGTGACGCGCGGTACGGCCAGTTTCGGCGAGGTAAAAGGATATTCCGTCGGTGGTAAAACCGGTTCTGCCGATAAGCCAAAACCAAGTGGCGGATATTATAAAGACAGGGTTATCGCGACGTTTGCCGCAACGTTCCCTACGTATGATCCCAAGTATGTTTTAGTGCTTACACTGGATGAGCCATCAATACAGGCAGCAGGCGAAAAACGCCGTACAGCGGGTTGGACAGCGGTGCCTGTGGCAGCAGAATTAATAACCCGTCTGGCCCCTATTTTGAATATGCGCCCAGAGGTTGCAGGTAATGGGAAAGTTCAATACACGCAGGTAAAAAACTGATCAAGGATGCGACTTTCATGCCCGCTGGTTTTAAATCCGATAAGACATTAAAAGAATTGGGATTGATGCCAACGCATGGGATTGGCGGTGCTGATCAGGTTATTACCGGACTTTGCGTTGACAGCCGCAATGTCCGCCCGGGAAATTTATTTGCAGCATTGCCGGGTTCCACAATTCATGGCGGCGAATTTATACAATATGCGGCGCGCATGCAGGCAGGGGCGGTTTTAACCGACGCAGCAGGTCTTTTATTTGCAAAACGCGATGTGGGTGAATTGAAAATTCCGTATATTGTCGTTGATGATCCGCGGCAGGCCTTGGCATTTGCTGCTGCACGGTATTTTTGTGCACAACCCGCGACGATGACGGCGGTAACAGGCACCAACGGTAAAACTTCGGTGGCGAATTTCACACGCCAGATATGGGTGGCGCTGGGTTATGAGGCCGTTAATTTTGGCACAACGGGTGTTGAAGGGGCTTATACCGAAGGTCTGAAACACACCACACCAGAGCCTATTACATTGCACCGTTTATTGCGTAAACTGAAGGATGAGGGCATTACCCACGCGGCAATGGAAGCTTCAAGCCACGGCTTGGAACAGCGACGGTTGGACGGGGTGTATCTGACGGTTGGCGGATTTACCAATTTTAGTCAGGATCATCTGGATTATCACAAAAATTTCGATGATTATTTCGCCGCTAAGGAAGGCTTATTTTCGCGGGTTTTACCGCCGGAAGGCTCGGCTGTGATCAATACGCTTGACCCCAAAGGTGCAGAGCTGGTTGCGATTGCAAAGGCACGCGGCCAAGACGTGATTACACTTGGCCATGACGAGGCCGATCTGCAGATACTAAACACGCGCAGCGATGGTACCGGGCAGGATTTGCGGTTTTTATGGCGCGGTGACGTTCACACGGTGCGCTTATCTTTAATCGGTGCGTTTCAAGCTGAAAATGTTTTGATTGCGGCTGGGATGGTGATTGCGGCGGGTGCTTTACCTGCGGATGTGTTTGGCGTTCTATCCGGATTGCAAACCGTTCCGGGCAGGATGCAACTGGCGGCGACACGTCGAAACGGTGGTAATGTTTTTGTAGATTTTGCCCATACGCCTGATGCATTGGAGACAGCACTTAAGGCCTTGCGCCCGCATGTTTTAGGGCGATTGATTGTGGTGTTTGGCGCAGGCGGTGATCGCGACAGGGCGAAACGGTCTTTGATGGGTAAAGCAGCTGTTGAACATGCGGATATTGTGTTTGTGACGGATGATAATCCGCGGTCTGAAAATCCCGGTGATATTCGCGCCGAGATTATGACTGCTTGTCCGAATGCCAATGAATTCGGTGACCGCGCGGCGGCGATTTTGGCAGCGGTTGATACTTTGCAGGCAGGCGATGCATTGCTGATTGCGGGCAAAGGGCATGAAACGGGTCAGATTATCAAAGATCAGATACTGCCGTTTAACGATGCGGAACAAGCCAGCATGTCAGTGGCCGCCCTTGACGGGATGGGGGCATGAGCGTGCTTTGGACATCCGCAGAAGCAATTGCGGCAACAGGTGGCGAAAGTACCAATGACTGGCAGGCAAATGGTGTTTCAATCGATACACGCAGCTTGCAAAAAGGCGATTTGTTTGTCGCTTTGACGGATGTTCGCGATGGGCATGAATTCGTGTCGCAGGCTTTGGAAAAAGGTGCGGCGGCGGCTTTGGTGACCCACGTGCCTGACGGGGTTGCGACCGATGCGCCATTGTTGATTGTAGACGATGTTCTGCAAGGGTTGGAAGCATTGGGGCGTGCAGCACGTGCACGCATATCGGGGCAGGTAATCGGGGTTACCGGCTCTGTCGGGAAAACCGGTACCAAGGAAATGTTACGCACAGCCCTGAGCGGTCAGTACCGTGTGCATGCCGCAGAAATGAGCTACAATAATCACTGGGGTGTGCCGCTGACTTTGGCGCGGATGCCAGTCGATACACAAATTGCAGTGATTGAAATCGGTATGAACCACGCGGGCGAGATTAGACCATTGGCAATTATGGCTGATTTGGATGTTGCTGTTATTACCACTGTCGCACCTGTGCATCTGGCCGCGTTTTCAGGTGTTGATGCGATCGCGCAGGCCAAATCTGAAATTTTTGACGGCCTGAAGGCAGACGGCACCGCCGTGTTGAATGCGGATATTGATACATTTCACATATTACGCGATGCAGCCAAGGCGCATGATGCGCGTATTGTAACTTTTGGTGGAGCGAAAGGCGCAGATTTTCAACTGACCGCTGCTTATGTCTCGGATCATTCCACTAAAGTTGTTTTCGATCTGGCCGGTCAGGAAATTGAATTCACCCTTGGCGCACCCGGCGCGCATCTGGCGATGAATGCTATGGCGGTTATCGCTGCATGCGATGCGGTTGGTGCAAATTTAAACATCTGCTTGCAAAATCTTTCAACATGGACAACGCCCGCAGGACGCGGAAGGCGCGAAGCTGTTATGCTGGCCAATGGTGCATCGATTGAATTGATCGATGAAGGTTTTAATGCAAACCCAACATCAATGGCGGCGGCGTTGGACGTATTGTCCCAAATCCATGCTAAGGGTCGAAAAGTTGCAATTTTAGGTGATATGCTGGAATTGGGCGATACAGAAAAAGCCTTACATGTGGGAATGGCGGGTATACCTGCTTTGAAAGCCATAGATGTTATTCATTTGGTTGGTCCATTGATGCAGGGGCTTTATGCCGCCTTACCACAGAAAAACCGTGGCCTTTGGATCGAAAATGCAGAGATGGCGGCCGACCAAATTGAAGATTTGTTAAAGCCGGGCGATATTGTGATGGTTAAAGGGTCTAAAGGATCTAAAGTTTCAAAAATTGTAGACGTTATCAGAAAAATAAGTGCATAAGCATATAAAGTAGGGGTAAAGGCGCGATGTTATATTTTTTAAGTGAATTGTCTGATGGGGGCGATGCATTTAATTTGTTTCGTTACATAACGTTTCGTTCGGGTGGTGCTTTTTTTACGGCATTGATCCTGAGTTTCATATTTGGTCAACCATTGATTAACTGGTTGAAACGCAAGCAAAAGAAGGGCCAACCAATTCGTGATGACGGCCCCGAAAGCCACATCATTGCAAAGGCGGGAACCCCGACGATGGGCGGTGTCCTAATCCTTGGAACCTTGCTGATATCAACACTGCTATGGGCCCGCACAGACAATGCATATGTATGGATTGTTTTGTTGGTGACAGCCGGTTTTGGCTTGATCGGTTTTGCTGATGATTACCTTAAAGTTTCAACACAAACGGTAGCCGGCTTTTCGTCCAGGGCGCGGCTTTTGATCGGGTTTGCCATTGCATTGCTAGCAGCCATCGTTGCAGCGCGGGTTCAGCCTGAGGATTTGTCAGGCCAACTGGCGATGCCTTTCTTCAAAAATGCGCTTGTGAACCTTGGTTATCTTTACTTTCCGTTTGCAATGATCGTGATTGTGGGATCGGCAAATGCGGTTAACCTGACAGACGGGCTGGATGGGCTTGCAATTATGCCAGTGATGATTGCGGGCGCCACATTGGGCATTATTGCCTATGCTGTTGGTCGTGTTGACTTTACCGAATATTTGGATGTGCATTATGTGCCGGGAACTGGTGAGTTATTGATCTTTACGTCGGCGCTGATCGGCGGGGGGTTGGGTTTTCTTTGGTATAATGCGCCGCCTGCTGCGGTGTTTATGGGTGATACAGGCTCATTGGCTTTAGGCGGCGCACTGGGCGCAATAGCAATTTGTACCAAACACGAGATTGTTCTGGCGATTGTCGGTGGGCTGTTCGTGGTCGAGGCACTGTCTGTGATCATTCAGGTTTTATATTTCAAAAAGACGGGCAAGCGCGTATTCTTGATGGCGCCTATTCACCACCATTTTGAGAAAAAAGGCTGGTCAGAACCGCAGATTGTGATCCGTTTCTGGATTATCGCACTGATCTTGGCCTTAGTCGGTTTGGCCACGCTGAAGATACGCTGATGATCCCTGTACGCGGATATGAGGATCACAAGGTCGCTGTTCTTGGGCTGGGTCGTTCTGGTCTGTCAGCGGCATTGGCTTTGCAGGCAGGTGGCGCAATACCTGTTTGTTGGGATGATAAAGAAGCTGCACGGACAATGGCCGAAGATGCTGGTTTGCAGGTTGCAGACCTGAACAAGGACAAGCCTTGGGAAGACGTCGTCAGCCTGATTGTATCGCCCGGAATTCCGCACCTTTATCCAAAAGCGCATCCAATCGTGCAAAAGGCATGGGGGTTAGGTGTTGTCGTGGACAATGACATCGGATTATTTTTTCGATCTTATGCGACACCCGAGTGGGATAAATTCGATGTTATGCCACGGGTGATTTGCATCACGGGATCGAACGGCAAGTCAACCACAACGGCCTTGATTGCGCATATTTTGCAAGAGGCGGGAAAGCCTGTTCAAATGGGTGGTAATATCGGGCGCGGAGTATTGGACCTTGAACCTGCCAGCGATGGCGAGATTGTGGTGTTGGAACTATCGTCCTATCAATGCGAACTCGCGCGGGCTTTGGCCCCTGACATGGCAGTGTTTATGAACCTTTCGCCGGATCATCTGGATCGACATGGTGGTATTGGCGGTTACTTTGCGGCCAAACGGCGTTTGTTTGCAGAAGGCGGGCCTGATAAAGCGATCATCGGTGTTGATGAACCCGAAGGGCGTTATCTGGCAAATCAGGTGCGCCAAGACAGTGAAACCGGCGAACCGGTTATTGCGATCTCATCGGGGCGCAAGTTGCAGGGGCGTGGATGGTCGGTTTTTGCCCGCAAAGGCTTTTTGGCTGAATGGCGCAAAGGGCGGCAGGTGGCGTCGATAGATTTGCGCAAGATGCAAGGTTTGCCTGGCGCGCATAATCACCAAAACGCCTGTGCGGCTTATGCGGTATGTCGTGCCTTGGCGATTGCGCCGAAAGTGGTTGAGGCAGGCTTGCAGTCTTATGGCGGCCTTGCGCATAGATGCCAGATTATTGCGCAGCATGACGGCGTTATTTTTGTCAATGATAGTAAAGCCACTAATGTGGATGCGGCAGAGAAAGCCCTATCGGCGTTCAAAAATATTCACTGGATCGTTGGGGGTCAGGCGAAAGAGGGCGGTATTGCACCGCTTGCGCCTTTGTTTGATCGCGTGATTAAAGCCTATCTTGTGGGCGATGCCGCAGATATATTTGCGGATCAATTGGTCGATGTCGCATATGAAAGATCCGGCACAGTTGAAGCTGCCGTTAAAACTGCCGCGAAAAATGCAAAATCAGGCGATGTTGTATTGTTGGCACCGGCTTGTGCAAGTTTTGATCAGTTCAGCAGCTTTGAAGAGCGTGGTGACGCTTTTGTAGCGGCGGTTAAGAATGAAATCGGTGGCTGAATTTCGCCATATCATGTGCAAAGTACTAGCCAAATGACAAAATATATGGCATCCCTATAAGCAATGACGGCCCGTTAAATGAGGCCGCATGTGAACGGCAGTAAACGGCGAGCAGGCGACGATGACAGAAATGGCCTTTGGCAGGGTTGTCCAGCAACCCAATGATCCAATTTTACCCAGATGGTGGCGTACAATCGACCGGCTTTCATTGTCGTGTATATTGGGGCTGTTTCTAATTGGTATATTGTTGGGATTGGCCGCTTCGGTTCCATTGGCAGAACGCAACGGATTGCCGCAGTTTTATTATGTTTACAAACAGCTTTTCTTTGGCTCGGTTGCATTGGCTGTGATGATGGTGGTCTCGATGATGTCACCGTTAATGTTGCGCCGGCTTGGAATTTTCGGCTTTGGCATATGTTTTATAGCATTGCTCTTGCTTCCTTTCTTCGGGACTGATTATGGAAAAGGTGCAACACGCTGGTTTTCACTTGGATTTGCATCGGTTCAACCATCCGAATTTTTGAAACCTTTCTTTATCGTATTTTCAGCATGGATGATGGCTTCGGCCTTTAAGGTCGGCGGGCCGCCCGGCCGTCGAATATCTTTCTTTGTAACGATAAGTGTCGCCTTTTTGCTGGCAATGCAGCCTGATTTTGGCCAAGCCATGTTGATTATCGCGTCTTGGGGTGTGATGTACTTCATCGCCGGTGCGCCAATGATATTGCTCGTTACCATGGCCGGTGGTGTGGTGGCAGCCGGGATGTTCTCTTACAATAATTCTGAACACTTTGCGCGGCGCATCGATGGGTTTTTAAGTCCTGATTTAGATCCGCGAACCCAGATCGGTTATGCTACAAATGCTATTCAGGAAGGTGGTTTCTTTGGTGTCGGTGTCGGCGAGGGACAGGTTAAATGGTCACTACCTGATGCACATACGGATTTTATTATTGCGGTCGCCGCAGAAGAATATGGCCTGATACTGGTTCTGGTGATTATTATTTTGTTTTTAGTGGTTACAGTCCGGTCATTGTTTCGGCTTATCCGCGAACGCGATCCGTTTATTCGCCTCGCGGGAACTGGTATTGCCGTTCTCTTCGGTATGCAGGCAATGATCAATATGGGGGTGGCGGCACGTCTGCTACCGGCCAAAGGCATGACACTTCCATTTGTCAGCTATGGTGGCTC
>Ga0316204_10006516_pt1 | contig 17895 bp, 6 predicted proteins | sample 6monrhotite_MG_2_FD_205661 | JGI IMG/M metagenome (GOLD analysis project Ga0316204, IMG submission 205661) | Microbial mat bacterial communities from mineral coupon in-situ incubated in ocean water Damariscotta River, Maine, United States -... | ecosystem: Environmental > Aquatic > Marine >... | reverse complement strand
TAACGCGTCTTATTTCTAATGGTTTCTAAGAGCGATTGTCTTAGCGATCATGCGTTGAATCGATGCATCATCATTGATTGTTGCGATCTCATCTAGCGTAAACCACTTCACGTCATTTGATTCATCAGATGCAGCAGGTATCGCATTTAACTCTGCTTCGAGTAGATAGCGGATGTCGTAGTGTTGATGTTCTCTCTCTTTCCGGTTCTCTGGAATGGTGTGAATATCAATATCGAAAATAGCATCTTTGACGACTCGAAGACCTGAAATTCCAGTCTCTTCTTGTGCCTCGCGCAGTGCGGTATCGAGCACGTCCGCTTCATGTTCGATATGTCCACCAGGCTGTAGCCAGCGGTCAAGTTTTTTATGATGAAGCATTAGCGCATGAGTGGCTGCTGGATTGATAATCCACGCAGAGCCGGTGATATGGCCTGTTACCAGTGCTCTTTTATAGAAATCATCATGGTTCTTAACAAATGAGAGCGTGGCTTGTTGGTGAGATAATTCGGCTTCATCAAAAGGGGTGAACGCAGCGATTTTTTCGAGATGTAGTGTCTGATCCATAGTGGCGTGAGTGTAGCAAACATGCACTGTGATGTCGCTGAGCGGTACATGAGTGCTCCATTTAGCAGCATCACGAAGATCCCGTAATCGGAAGTACCAATGCATTATGTAGGTCATTTTGTGTGGTGTCGATTCGCACCTTATCTTTAATATTGATTAACTCAAAACTTTAACGCTGATTATCCCCATTATAACTTTAAATACAGTCACTTAGCGTGACCTTTTTTTGTGACTTGCATCGCGCTTTTAGCCTGGATTACCGCAATATTTTTAGCAGGAAAACGCATAGAAATTCGAATAAAGATATAAGAGGTTGGGGGGCTATGCCGATAACAGATTGAGTATGCAGGAAAATTTTTTATTTTTAGTTTCTGGGTGCCCCGGTCAGCACATCAAGGTTTGGCCAGACGAAACGAAGCAGCGTAATCGTGGGCCAGCAAACAGACGGCCACAGTGAGGCGGTAAGACCGTTACCGATATTTCAACGACATGGTTTGTTTGATTTGCAAGGCAATGTTTACTGAAGTCGTGATCAGTTAGCCAAAAAAGATTGTTATCAAATTAATCAGAAAATAATCAGAAAATAATCAGATAGGAGAAGGATGGATGAACAATAAAAATTTATTCAGTGCATTTTTCGGGGTGGTCATCGGTTGCATGATGGTTGGTGTGCACGCTGATGATGGCGTCAAGGTGAGCGCGACGATGGCTGAAGATGAACGCGGTATCGCGCTCAATATGGTTGTTTACGAAGAGGTTGAAGAGACCAATATGGCAGGTAATAAAATTACCAGACGAGTAGATGCTAGCAATGTTGTCCCTGGTGATCGCCTTGTCTATGTAACGACGGTGAATAATCGCGGCAAAGAGCTCGCCGAGAACGTCGCAATTGTTACGCCTATTCCAGAGCATACCACTTACCTCGAAGGCAGTACCCAGGGAGAAGATGCAGTTATAACCTTCTCTGTCGACGGCGGTAAGCGCTTTGACATACCAGAAAATCTCACAGTCACTGATGAGAATGGCGAGCGTCGCGCAGCAATCGCCAAAGACTACACCCATATTCGTTGGGTATTGAGTTCGCTTCCCCCGAAGGCTGAAGGCAACGTGATCTTCCGTGCCCAGCTGAATTAGTCGCAGTAGATTTTTTTAACAGTTTTTTAATTCGAGGTAACAGCAATGACTTTTCAACTATCCCGATTCAAGGTTGCCCAGTGGGCATTTCTTCTCTCCAGAATTCTGGCACAGATACGAGGATCTCCGCCCTGAAAAAAATCGCAATTCTTATGTGTTTAACCAGATCCAATTAATTAAATCATTTTAACGTAGACAGGGAAATCCGAGGAGGGCTAAGGAAGGCCGAAGCAAAGGAGAGACTCTAATGTCTAACTTTAAACCCTTCACAAAGCTACTTGGTATTTCTGCCGCCGCTTTGTTCATAACCATGGCGGCTCCGAATGCCATGGCCGTCGGTGTCGCATCTGGCACCAGCGTCTCAAATCTAGCAACAGTGAACTATCAGGTTGCTACGGTAAGTCAACCGGCCATCAACAGTTCTACTGTTGCTTTCGTGGTCGATAACAGGGTCAACCTGACCGTCAGTACCGATGATGGTGCAGCCATTCCTGCGACACCGGGTGCGAATGATCACGTCATGACATTCACTGTCACTAATACCGGTAACACCAGTCAGGACTTTAGTGTCTCTGCGGTTGCCCTGGTGGGTGGCACTGGCGCATTTGGTGGCACAGATAATATCAATGCCGATACGGTAAGTATCTTTGTCGAGACCGCTGGCGGTGCTGGTTATCAGGCAGTCTCTGATACCGATACGCATATCGATGCATTGGCGGCTGATGCCAGTATTAAAGTCTATATCGTTTCGGATTTTAATACCGGCTATACCGATGGTGATATTGCTTCATACTATCTGCTTGCCGAAGCACGTATTGATGATGCGGCTGGTACATTAGGTGGTGCACTGACTGAAACTGTTGGTGCCGATACTGAGGGATCGGTCGACATCGTCTTTTCCGATGGTGATGGTGATGGTGCAGGGACCGATGATGCAACCGGCGATGCGAAACACTCATCGCAGGATGACTATGAAATATCATCTGCCGCGTTGACTATTAGCAAGACCTCATCGGTAGTCTCAGATCCGATTAATGGTGCAACCAATCCTAAGCGTATTCCAGGAGCGGTGATCGAGTATGAGATTACGGTGTCAAACGGCGCGGGTGCGGCAACAGCGACGAGTGTTGCAGTGACCGATAGTCTGAATACTGAGATCACTGAAGGCGATGTTGCATTCAATACTCAGTATGATGCTACCGCAGCACAAGGGGTTGTCGTCGGACATCCTGACTTTAGCGCCGGGGCAGAGACGGAATACACCAATGCCGATGACGGTACGGTGAATGGTATTGACGTTGACTGGGCTGTCACAACTGCAAATACAGTGACAGTGACAGGCATAGCGCTTGATGCCAGTGAGTCTGCAACAATAAAATTCCGCGTCACTATTCAGTAACGTCGTGGATTCCCGTTTCACAGGCACAGGGCGTCGCCTTGGCACTGGTCGAAAGGCCGGTGCTTTGGCCGTTTTGCGTCTGTGGACGGTATTTTTAATCGCTGTGGTAATGGCAAGTGTACTATTTCCACGAACAACCCTGGCGGTTCCGATAGGGACAGATATCAGTAATACTGCGTCGATAAGCTACACCGTTGGCGGGATACCTGGATTTACGGGGAGTTCAAATACCGAACAATTTTTAGTGGTAGATAGTGGTGTTCCCGACACGGCGACATTGACCGTGACCGAGGGTTCAGGGCAGGACTTTATGGGAGGTGCAACAGTCACCATCACTGTGGATGTCACCAACATCGGTAGCAATACCCAGGCGGGCAATGAAATTAGAATGAGCGTGCCAAGTGGTTCAAGCTTGACCCTGAATGGATCCACGGCTGCAAGTCAGACCAATAATGGATTGAAGACAATACATACTTTTAATGTGGCGAATCTTTCGATAGGCAATACAGCGAATTTTACCGCGTTATTGACCCTGCCTATAAATGTAGCTGTCACGAATAATCAGATTAATACAGAATATTTTACCAATGGGGCAGTGATCGAAAATGACCTGCTAACACTGAGTCTACGTGGTCGCACCGAGGCAAAGCTGCGCCTGATGCAGTATTCATTAGACAACGCCATTGTACCTCAAGTGGTTAATGCCACTGAATACGATACCGGCGGGGCAGTCTATGCGCCGCTGGCCGTGCCTAATATACCCAATACCGCAGTGCCGGTGACCAGTGGGTCGATTAGACTGAAAGAGGTCTCTAAATTCAGTCATCAACAGATAGTCTTTGTCAGTCTTGATGATTTTGATCATAACGTCGACAGTCTGGTGCAGGAGACGGTGGACATCGGGCTTAGTGTTGATGGAGGTAGTGATATCGAGGGGCTAAGGCTGACCGAGGTCGGCATCAATAGCGGTATATTTACCGGTTATATTACGATTTCACAGGCAGCATCTGTGCTAAGTGACGGCGTGCTAAATGTGACGGTCAACAATAGTATCGAAGTATTGTATCAAGATATGACCGATACCGGAGATGTTGAACTCAAGGCGGTAGTGGTTGACCCTTATGGCAAGATATTTAATAGCGTAACGGGTGTTGCGCTGAATGGATATACCGTCCATATCGTCGATACTAATACGGGTTTGCCTGCGACCGTATTTGGCGATGACGGCATCAGTGCCTATCCTGCAACGGTCATGACCGGTGGCACCGTTACGGATGGTGGAGGTAAGGTCTATAATTTCGATAACGGGTCATATCGCTTTCCGTTAATGCCGCTCAGTAATTATCGACTGATTGTCGAGCCACCTTCAGGCGCGTCATTCCGCTGGCCCTCGACATCCAGCAATGAAGCACTAGCAACCATTGCCAATGGGCCACACGTGATTACGCTGGGCTCGAAGGGCGAGACCTTTCCGCTACAGGCCGGCCCGCCGCTTCACATTGATATTCCGGTAGATCCTGTCGCGACACCACTCTATGTACGTCGAACGGCAAGCAAGTCGAGCGCGGCGCCAGGTGATTTTGTACAGTTAAAGATTGAGATCGAAAACCTCACCACGAGTGTCATGAATAACCTTGTATTGAGTGATGTTCTGCCGCATGGCCTTCGCCTTGAGCAGGACTCGGTGGTGGTCAATGGCGCAGCGTTTAGCTCGTTAACAGTAGCCAAAGATGGCAAGTCGATTGATTTTAATCTTGGTGTAATGATGCCTGGTGAAACGGTGGTCGTGGAATATGTGACGGCCGTTGGAGCAGTGAATAAAGGAGTATTAAGCAGCAGCAGTGTCGCAGAGTCAAACGGTGGTTTTGCCAGGTCCAACACTGCAGTGGTGGAGATTATGATCGCAGAAGAACTGATGCGCAGCGCTGCTGTTTTGATGGGGCAGGTGATCATCACAAGCGGAGTGGAAAATGAGAACGCGACGGGTAACGGCCTCAGTGGCGCCCGCATTTTGATGGAAGATGGACGTTATGCCATTACCGATGAGCGTGGTATGTATCATTTTGATGATGTTGCTCCTGGCACTCACGTTCTGCAGCTTGATATCGGTAGTCTGCCTGAACAGTATGAGGCAGTGATGAGAGAGGACAATACCCGTTTCTCCGGAAATGAATGGTCGCAGTTTGTCGATGTGCAGGGTGGTAGTCTGTGGCGAAGCGACTTCTATGTCAGACAGCGCCTCAGAATAGAAGGCAAGGCATCGATTCAGGTTGGCCATATTCCGCAGCTGCAGTCAGGTGAGCTAATTTACCAGGTGGGTTTAGAGGTAGAGCGTGTTGCGCTCAGTCAGATGCGCCTGACAGTGGCACTTCCGGAAGGCGCGCGATACAAGCTAGGGAGTAGCTCATTTGGAGGTGAGGCGATCGGAGATCCAAGGGTCATGGAAAACATGCTTATCTATCGCCTCGGTGATACGACCTCCAGATGGAGCAAGTCACTCCAATATACGATATTACTCCCTCTGGAGGATGCCGGTGAACTGACTTCAAAGGCGTCGCTGCTATTTAATAGCCCATCAAGAGTGAGTCAGCGCCTTCCACTAGCGACTCACTCTATTGGCAAAGCGACGCAAATGATGAGCCAATCAACCGCGATGAAACATGCTGCAACGTTCGGGAAAAAACCAGGCGAAGATGAGATGCTGGAAGCGGGTGACGGAGAGGATGAGGTCTACGACTGGGATTGGCTGGTCACTAGCAATGCCAGCGGTGAGTTTGAATGGCTGGTGCCGGTTGAGAATGCACTGCCGGCTATTCCATCGACAACTGTTTCGATCAAACATGATCAGTTTCATCGTATCCGACTTACCTTGAATGGTGAGCCTGTTCCGCGACAAAATTACGATGGCGCAATGAAAAACAGGAACGGGGCTTCGATGAGTGTCTGGAGTGGAATCGACCTGATGGTGGGTGACAATATTCTAGAGGCCGCTGTGATCGATATGAGCGAACAGGAAATCTATCGATTTAAACGTATGGTGCATTTCTCCGGCCCTCCCGTGCGTGTGGAGCTAGTGGAGGAGGCGTCGATTCTGGTGGCGGACGGCACTACCAATCCTGTTATTGCAGTGCGCCTGTTGGATCGAGACGGTTACCCAGCACGTGATGATGTGATTGGTCGTTTTGAGATCAACTCAGGTTACAAGGTACAGCGTGACGATGATTTTGAAGACCTCAATATGCCAGGTGCATCGTTAACACGTCATCAATATCGTGTTCTGCATGACGGCATCGCGAAGATAAAGCTGGAGCCAACCACCGAAAGTGGTGATGTCGAACTCAACTTCCTGCTGGCGAACGATGTCATTGAAGAGGTCAATGCACCGCTCAGGGCAGAGGTCGGAGAGTGGCTGCTGGTAGGGTTGGCTGAAGGCAGTGTCGGCCACAATACCCTTAGTGAAAATATTGAACCACTAACGGGGAGTGCGGGTGAAGAGGGTCTCTACAGTGATGGTCGCGTCGCCTTTTACGGTAAGGGGCGTGTGCTGGGTAAATGGATCCTGACGCTGGCCTATGACAGCGACAAGGAGAAAAGAAAAGGAACGGATCCGCGCCTGTTTCAGGAGATCGATCCGGGTGAATACTACACCCTATACGGCGATACCGGACATAACGGATTTGATGCGCGCAGTAGCGAGAAGCTCTATTTAAAGCTGGAGCGTGACGAATTCTATTTTCTTTTTGGTGATTACGAAACCAATTTCGATAATGTTGAACTGGCGCAATATAGCCGTACTTTGACCGGTATCAAGTCGCGTTATCACGCGGGTGGTATTGACGTGGTGGTCTTTGCCAGCGAATCGAATCAGGCATTTGTCAAAGACGAGATTCGCGGTGAGGGGCGCAGTGGCCCCTATCATCTTTCACGCAAGAATATTGCGATCAACAGCGAGGTGGTGAGGATTGAAGTGCGCGACCGTTTTCGCAGTGAGGTCATTGTCGATCGACGTGAGATGGCGCGTCATAGCGAATACGATATCGATTACCGTGACGGCACCATCACTTTTAGAGAAGCGGTATACAGCACTGATTTCAGGCTCAATCCAGTGTTTATTGTTGCGAAATATGAGTCGTTTGATCAGGGTGACGATACCCTGACGATGGGCGGGCATGCAGAGGTAGAACTCAATGAAAGTACTTCGGTGGGTGTCACCAGGATTAGTGAGGGGCGTGTCGGTGGTGATGCTGAAATGGACGGTATTAATATACGACATCAATTGAGTGATAGCGTGCAGCTAAAAGTTGAAATGGCACGTAGCCTTGATGAGCGTGAAATTGGCAGCCGTTTTAAGGGTAATGCCTATACCGCAGAAATTGAGAGTCGCAGCGAGCGGCTCGATACCCAGGCCTATGTGCGCGAGGAAGAGAGCGGTTTTGGTCTGGGTCAGAGTTCAGGGTCAGAAAATGGCAGCAGTAAGCTGGGTGTTGAGGCGAGTCTGAGCGCGACCGAACGTGTGCGTATTAAGGGGCAGCTCTATCGTCAGGAGACGCTCGGTACTGGCGCGACACGCGATCTTGCCGAGGCCGAAGGGAGTTATCAGCTCGATAGTTCGACGGTGCGTATGGGTGTCCGCACGGCGCGCGATAGGCGCGGTAATGGTGTTGAAGAGGCCTCTAATCAGATGACCGCTGGCGCCAGTAAGTATCTGTTTGATAACCGCCTGGTGGCACGCATTGATCGTGAACAGAATATCAGCAGCAGCAAGATAAATAGCAGTGATTTTCCTAACAAAACCCGCATGGGGGTCGATTATCGACTGACGCCAAGTAGTGATCTGTTTGTTGAGCAAGAATTCACGGATGGTGACCTACGTGACACCCGCCACACCCTGGTCGGTATCAAGTCCACGCCATGGGAAGGCGGTAAGATCTATACTGGTTTGAAACAGTCCAGTGATGATGAGCGTGCGACCACCAGTGCCAATGTTGCGCTACAGCAGAAGTGGTTACTGACTGAAAGCTGGAGTCTGGATGTAGGAGCAGAGGAATCGAACACTGTCAGCGACAAACCCACCGCGCCACTGAATGCCAACGTGCCGTTTGCCAGTGGCAACAGTGATGATTTTACTGCAGCGTCGCTGGGCCTGACCTATGCGCCGGGTGACTGGATGTGGACTGGGCGACTGGAGGCGCGTAATGGCAGTACTGACGATACCTGGGCGGTTGCGACTTCAGTGCAAACCACACCCAATAGAGATCTCTCCACGCTGTTGAGTCTGCAATATACCGAGCGCGAACGCGCTACCGGCGAAAGTAGCAACAAAACAGGGCTGCGCCTGGGGTTGGCCTATCGTCCTGAGAACAGCCGCTGGATCTTTCTCGATAAACTGGATCTGAAATGGGATGAGTCAAGCGGTGGTGCATTCGATAGTAAGTCATGGCGTGTGATCAATAATTTTAACGCAAACTACAAGCCTAATGGAAAATGGCAACACAGTCTTCAGTACGGTGCGAAGACCGTCAGCGAGATTATCAACAACCGTAACTATAAGGCTTATGTTGATCTGATGGGGGTTGAGAGTCGCTACAAGATCAACGCCAAATGGGATGCAGGTGTGCATGCCAATATCCTGCATCACTGGAATCTGAAACAGCATGATTACAACACGGGTCTTTCAGTGGGTCATACACTGGCAAAGAATATCTGGGCCAGCGTGGGTTACAACTTTGTCGGTTTCAAGGATAAGGATTTCACTGCTGCGCGTTACACCAGCAAGGGTATTTATGTGAAGTTTCGTATGAAATTTGACCAGACCAGCGTACGCGATGCGGTTAAGTGGATCGGCCAATAGGACGATGACATAGATGATGGAACGCAATAACAGGTATATATATAGAATAGCCAGCCAGCTATGGGTTGGTTTAATTCTGTTCGCCTTGTTAGCTGGTTTCAATCTGGTTCAGGCGGCCGCAACCTATGTTCAGAAAAACGGTTCAAATACACACCATAGTGCTTTTCCAGTAGGCAATATCCAGGTCGATGTGTCAGCCAACCAGCCGGTGGTGGGTAACACCATCATCGTCACCTTTGCCTCGGATTACAGCAGCCCGGTGAGCCCAAGCTGCACTGATAACATGTCCAACACCTACACCGTCGACATGGATTACCTAAATGGCAATACCTTGCTCATTGTTTGTTCAGCGCAAATTGCAACAGGCAAGGTACCCTCTACCATCACCGTTAATCATCGCAATGCCTATGATCGTACGGTAACAGTGCATGAGTTTTCTGGTCTGCTAACCGCATCCGCCAAGGACAAAAGCGCCTCTGCGGGCGGCACCAGCACGGCACCCTCGAGTGGCACCACCGCCACCACCGTTCAGGCGGATGAGTTAGTCCTCGGCGCCGTTGCGGTAGCTGGCCCCGATACCGATGGTTTTACTGCTGATGGCAACTTTCCCGGTGGCCCTGATCGTTTGGGTTTAAATACCAATAACCAAAGAACCATCAATATGCAGTACCGGACGGTCAGTTCCACAGGCACTTACAGCTACGCACCCACGCTAGGCACTAGTCGTCAGTGGGCTGCCGCAGTTATCACCTATAAGGCAGAGGCTGGTGACGCCATCGCACCCGATGCTGTCGCAGACCTGGCAACAAATGCACCAACCTCAACGAGTATTGGTCTTACCTGGACCGCACCTGGCGATGATGGTAGTACCGGCACCGCCACCAGTTATGATATCCGCTACTCGACTTCAACCATCACAGAGGGCAACTGGGCCAGCGCGACACAAGTAGCAGGTGAACCTTCCCCAAGCGTCGCTGCTAGTAGTGAGTCCATGACAGTGACTGGCCTAAGTGGCGGCACGACCTATTATTTTGCCATCAAGACAGATGATGAGGTACCGAATACAAGCTCCATATCCAATATTCCATCGGCCACCACCACCACGGACTCTACAGCGCCATCAGCTGTCAGTGACTTATCCATCGGCACCATCAGTTCAACATCCATCGGCCTAACCTGGACGGCACCGGGAGATGATGGCAGCAGTGGCACGGCAACAACCTATGATGTGCGCTACTCAACCTCGACCATCACAGAGGGCAACTGGGGCAGTGCAACACAGGCAACGGGAGAGCCGTCACCCTCTGTGGCCGGCACACTTGAATCGTTTATCGTCACAGGACTCAGCACAAGCACTACTTATTACTTTGCTATCAAGACGTCTGATGAAGTACCAAACACGTCGGCACTATCCAATATACCAACTGACGCGACCGTATCCGCTACCACTCTAACGTTACACCCTTCAGGTGCGAATGCGAGCAATAGCGCAACGATGACTACACCTGCGACTGATCTCGATACCAATGATGGCGCTACAACCTATGGTAATTCTGCTGGCAGCGCTAATGATTTTTATCTAGACATCGATGATACGGCACAAACAGGCACCATTGATTCCGTGATTGTTAAAGCAGTCGCCGCCGATGGTGGCGGTTGGAGTAGTGATCCGACTTTCAGAATTGGTGTTAAAACCAATGGCTCGGAATATTTCGATGCCAGCCAGACACAGGCAGCAACAACCTATGCCACCCATACTGGGGATACGTATACGACCAACCCACAAACAGGGGTGGCCTGGACCTGGACTGAAATCAATGCCCTTATTGGTATTGTTGATCACAACAACAGCAGCAACCCTTTGCGCGTCACTGAACTGTATGTATTGGTCGACTACACACCTGATACCGTTGGCCCTAGTGCAACCTCTAACCTAGCCACGAATGCCCCGACTTCAAACAGCATTAGTCTAACCTGGACAGCCCCCGGTGATGACGGCTTTATGGGCACGGCAACCTCTTACGACATTCGTTATTCAACATCAGTCATTAACGAGGGCAACTGGGCCAGCGCGACACAAGCAACAGGCGAACCGACACCCAGTGCTGGTGGTAGTGGCGAATCATTCACAGTGACAGGCTTGAGCGCAGGAACAACCTACTACTTTGCAATGAAGACAACGGACGATGCAACGAACACGAGTTCACTCTCAAATGTGCCATCAGCAGCAACAAGCGCAACAGATTCCACAGCACCTGCCTCTGTCACCTTATCCGCTGGTTCACCCAGTGAAAATTCAGTTCAGCTGACCTGGACATCACCAGGTGATGACACCAATAGCGGCACTGCCACCAGCTATGATATTCGTTACTCAACCTCCGCCATTACCGCCGGCAACTGGGCCAGCGCATCAACTGTTTCAGGCGAACCCATCCCACAGATCGCGGGCAGCAGTGAATACTTTACTGTGACGGGGCTGACGGCAAGCACGCTATATTACTTCGCCATCAAAACCTCAGATGAGGTACCAAACACCAGCACCATATCTAATTCATCCAGCGCAACCACCTCTGCAGGGAGCGGCGGTAGCGTAAGCCTTCATCCATCTGGCGCGAATGCCAGCGATAACGCGTCATACACCAGTTCGGCTGCTACGAACCTGGACACGAATGATGGTGATACCACTAGAGGTACGGCTAATGGCAGTGGCAACGATTTATATCTCGACATCGATGATACCGCCCTGACAGGCACAATCGATAATGTTCAGGTGAAGGTCGTTGCCGCAGAAGGTAGCGGTTTTAGTAGCGCACCACAATTTGATATCGGACTCAAGACCAATGGTTCAACTTACTTTGATGGTGGCCATACCCAGTCATCGACGAGTTACTCTACCTTTTCAGGAACCACCTACAGTACAAACCCACAGACCACTTCGGCCTGGACCTGGGCAGAAATAAATGCCCTCGTTGGCATTGTCGATCGCACGAATAGCGGTAATCCGATAGATGTCACCGAGCTGTATGTGGTTGTTAACTATACCCCAGGTGATAGCACGGCACCCGCCGCTTCTACGCTATCTATCGACACGATCACCTCGTCATCGATAAAATTAGACTGGACCGCGCCGGGCGATGACGCGAGTACCGGGACGGCCAGCGCCTACGATATTCGTTATTCAACGAGTAGTATTAATGCAGCCAACTGGGCCTTTGCCACGCAGGTAACCGGTGAACCCGCGCCATCCGTCGCTAGTACTGCCGAGACATTTACCATCACGGGGCTGTCAGCCGAAACTACCTATTACTTTGCGATGAAGACGCGCGATGAAGTGCCTAACATCAGCACGCTATCCAATGTGGTGAATGGAACCACCCTGGATGGCACGGTACCGGGTGATATCACTGATCTGGCGACGGGCACTGTTACTTCGCAATCGGTCGATCTGTCCTGGACCGCACCGGGTGACGACGGCGCCACTGGCACTGCAACAACCTACAATATTCGTTACTCCACCAGTGTCCTCAATGCCGGTAATTGGGCCAGTGCCACACAGGCAACAGGCGAACCTTCGCCAAGCGTTGCAGGCACGAGCGAATCGTTTTCCGTCACAGGGCTTAGTGGCAGTACCACCTATTACTTCGCGATCAAGACGTCTGACGAAGCAGCCAATGAATCGGGCGTGTCTAATTCACCCAGCGGCGCTACCGTTGCTGATATCTTCGCGCCGAGTGACGTCTCTGATCTGGCAACGAGTAATGCTACTAACACGACAATCGATTTAGCCTGGACCGCACCAGGCGATGACGCTGCTGCCGGTACGGCGACTACTTATGATATTCGCTATTCCACCAGCACGATAAACACTGGCAATTGGGGTGCGGCCACACAGATAAATGGCGAGCCGACGCCAAGCGTGGCTAGCACCAGTGAATCGATGACAGTTACCGGACTCAGTGCCGGCACTACCTATTACTTTGCTATCAAGACGGGTGACGAGATAATCAACTGGTCGGGGGTTTCCAACTCTCCAAGTTTAGCCACAACTGGTGGAGATGAAACTGCACCGGCAGCTGTGAGCGACTTAAGCGGCGGCTCAGCCACCACATCGAGTATTCTATTAAGTTGGACGGCACCAGGGGACGATGGCAGCACGGGCACGGCCACCACTTATGACATCCGTTATTCGACGTCCACTATTACCGAAGGTAACTGGGGCTCTGCCACAACAATCACAGGTGAACCTAGCCCTAGCGTAGCTGGCAGCGCCGAATCTAAAACCGTTTCGGGATTGACTGCAGGCACCGTCTATTACTTTGCGATCAAGATCGATGATGAAATACCTAACACCTCTGCGCTCTCTAATAATGCCGTAAGCAGTACCGTGGCCAATGGTACAACCCTGACACTGCACCCATCCGGCGCCAACGCCAGCGATAACGCCAGCTACACTAGCTCAGCCGCCACGAACCTCGACACGAATGATGGCGATACCACTAGAGGTACGGCGAGTGGCTCTAGCAACGATTTTTATCTCGACATTGATGATACCGCCCAGACAGGCACAGTCAATTCTGTTCAGGTGAAAGCAGTCGCCTCTGAAGGTACCGGCTGGAGCAGCGCTCCGCAATTTACAATCGGTCTCAAGACCAATGGTTCAAATTACTTTGATGGTGGTCATACTCAGTCATCGACGAGTTACTCTACCTTTTCAGGAACCACCTACAATACAAACCCACAGACCACTTCGGCCTGGACCTGGACAGAAATAAATGCCCTCGTTGGTATTGTCAATCGCACGAATTCCGGTAACCCGCTAGATGTGACTGAGCTCTATGTCGAGATTGCCTACGTACCGGCCGATACCACCGCACCCAGCAGCGTGACACTCTCCACCGGAACGATAACCAACACCTCGATCGCACTCAGCTGGACGGCACCGGGTGATGATGGCGCTAACGGTACGGCCAGCGCCTACGATATTCGCTATTCCACCAGCGCCATCACCGCAGGCAACTGGGCCTCTGCCACACAAGTCACCGGCGAGCCTTCCCCTGGTGTGGCTACCACCAGTGAAAGCTTTACGGTCACCGGACTCAGTCCAAACACCGCCTATTACTTCGCCATCAAAACCGGCGATGAAGCGCCCAACTGGTCAACCATTTCTAACTCACCCACTGCCACTACCACGGTCGCCCCTGTGGGCGGTTACACCGCGGATAATGTGATCCCCACAGCACAGGTGACGCAGGCGACTGATGCTAGCGGCATCATGACAATCAACTGGAAAGGCCGTGACGATGAGGCTGATAATGTCACCCTCAACACCTTTCAATATTCTGTCGATGGTGGCACGACCTGGCAGGCACCGGGCAACGACGATGCCTCGGCATCGCTATCAACCAACTGGTCTGACAACGGCAGCAGCTGGAGCACGGCGACTACACTTGGCGTCGCCACGGCTCATAGTTTTACCTTTAATACCCAGCACGGTACCGTCAGTGGTTTGGCCGGGGTTGACCAGTCTGATGTACAGCTCCGCTTTAAGCTCAATGACGGCAGTTCTGATAGCGGCTGGCTGACATCACAATCCTTTCAGGTCGATAACGCGATACCCACCTCGACCATTACCAGCAGCGCATATAATGCAGCCAGTGATACTCTGACGATCACCGGCACCAATTTCACGACGATTGCCGCAGCGAGTACCGATATCAAATCCTATGTTGACTGGGCGAAGTTCGTCTGGGATATCAATGGCGATAATGCCACCACCGCCAATATTACCTTTGTGGTGGGTGATGTCACCAGCCTGACAGTCACCGACGCGACCACACTGACTCTGGTGTTTACCGGCGCCAAGGGCACGGCCATTGAAGGCACCACTGGCTACGGAGGTGCCGGTGGTGCCGACACCCTGGATGTGACTGCTGGTTTCAGCAAAGATGTGGTGGGGAATACTGCAACCACGGATGCAGTGGCCGATGGCACCTTGACTGTAGGCAGTGCGGTGATTACGGTGATGAAGCTGAGTGCAGTTATTTCTGATCCGGTCAACAGTACCACCAATCCGAAGCGTATCCCCGGTGCGGTGATCGAGTATACCGTGGTGCCGAGTAATTCTGGTACCGCGTCACCGGATGCGAATACGGTGGTCGTCACCGATGTGATCGATGCTGACAGTGTCTCGTTTGATACCGATACTGGCGTGACCTTTGCTGATGGCACCACCGCTTCCGCTTTGATGTTGGGCGCCGTCACCTATTCAAGTACCGCAGCACCGGGCCCTTATCTCTATGACTACACTCCGAGTGCCGGCTATGACGGTGCCGTGACCAGTATCAAGATTACCACAACGGGTACTTTTAATTATGGTGGTGCACCGGATCCAAGTTTTACGCTGCGCTACCGGGTCCTGATCAAGTAAGGGGAAGGTAGGATAGGGTAGTCTTCCTCGTTCATTTTTTCGGAAATTTTTTGATTGATGAGGAATGAATACCTTCATTAATACGCAACCTTAAATCACGGTTGATTTTGCTAATGGCCATATCACTTTTATCGGTTTCGCACTTAAATAGCCGTTCAAGGTGAAGTCGATGACTTCCCGCTAAGGAGTTCGCGTGTTTGTTGTGCCTTTTTGGATTGGCCATTTTTTTCATAAGCCTGTGCCAGCAAAGACACCACCTGGGGGTTCTTTTTGCTATAAAGTGGTAAGGCTAGTTCAAAATATTTAATTGCCTGTAAATAGTCTTGATAACGGAAATAGATTTGACCAAGCCACTTATAGGACTCAGCAGTAGGCTTTACCCGTAGTGAACGTTTTATGATCGGCAGCGCATCATCAATCCTATCTGCCTTAAGCAATGACCATGCTGCAGCACGGTAGACACTTTGATCAAACGGAAATATTTCAATCACAGCACGATATTCACTTTGCGCAGAATCAATATCGCCTTTGCTTTCAAATTCGCGGGCTAATTGTAAATGCGCTTCGACCAGTTCTATCCTGGCATAATACACATCCATGGCCAGGGCCTCGATTGATGAAGCTGGTTTATAATTTTCAATCTCTTTACCTGATGCTTCAACAGATTTGAAAGGCCAGTTATCCTTTAATTTCATAATCGAAAACTGGGCGATAGAGTGGTCTAGTGCTGTTATTCCCCACGCTTTACGATAGTCATTACTTGCCATCGCTGCAGGCCACTCATTAGCAATCATTCCTGTTAGTCGCATAGTATCGATGAAGGCTTCACTCATCAGAAAGTAACCCTCAGAATTAGGGTGGAGATGTTCAAGTATCAACTCATTACCAATAATTCCATTTGGTGAATTCTGCTCAAAGTAAGCTTTCATTGGTACTACCGGTACATCATATTCTGTGCCTAGTTTATGAATGATGTCGTTTATTTGTTCTGGAGCGCGAAAACGCAAGGCATCAAGATCCTTGGCTCGATAATAAAATTCGCGAGCTTTTTGAAATTGCCCATCCCGATCTAGCATCTGGGCCTTTTTATAGACTTCGTTGGCGGGCGCTAGCTCCGCCACTGAGGTGGATACAAATGGAGCATGATTACGCACATTGCTGACCAGCTCGCTAACCACGACATTGACACCTGCTGTTTTAAAGCGGGCGATAATCTCATCCATATTCTCTGAAAACTGTTCTATACCACTTTGATAGAGCGCGCTGTCGTAGGGGATGCTCTTTTCATTCACCATCCTTTGCATCAACGTGCCTCCTGTCAAAGACAAGCCGTCGGGGGTGCTAGATTCAAACCAGGCTATAAAATCTTTAAGTAAGATGAGTGTTTTTAAATGCTGTAATTTAAGATAAACCCGAATCAACCAGCGTTGATCAGCAATAGATTTTGATGAGCCAACGCCAAGTGCCCCATAGAATTCATTATGGCCACTATAAATAAGCACGGCATCCGGCGTTTGTTGCAAAATCTCATCGACGAAATCCAGTAATGTGTAGGTGTTGATGGCTGAAAAGGCCAAATTTACCACTTCAATCTGTTTTTCCGGGAAGGCGTCAGCCAAACGCCTGGCAATAATACGGGATGGCATCATATTTTCACGATACGGCCAGGCGGCTGCAGTTGAACCACCCAGCATGAAAATGCGATAGCCATTGGCTGGTTTCTGTTTCAGAAATTGATCATGTCGCGGTTGGGGTGGATTATCTTGTTTGTGAAAATAGCGCAGACTAACATCAGGATTGGCGATCAGGTGGCCTGGGTAATCCTCGCCAGCAGTGATAAAAAGTGACTGCGAGTCGCTATAGTTAAATGCGCGTAGCACTACTTCAAGTGATGCCAAAAGAATAATGGGAAGCAAAAAAAGAATACCGTAAAATAACCAGGAATTCTGTGCAGCTTGGTCTGGTATCGGGGCGGGTTTTATTTTATTTTTTAAACGCTTTACCATGCTCATTGATTACGGTTGGCCTAATAATGATGCGAAATTCAATTATGTTGAAGCCCACCGTCAAGTTCAAGCGTATTTACTTTGTTTTGCAAAAAGGTTTGATCTCAACTTGTGTCCGGGAATTTAGGCGCGGCATTGCCGGATACCACTGTGGTGATCGCCACCACTAGCCCCTGTTATTTTGAAGGCTCGCCGGATCCTGATTTTACGCTGTGAAATCGGGTAATGATTAAATGAGGTGAAAGCGGGAAAGGCAGGATCGCCTTCCCCGTTTCTGTATAGCAGGATTAAGCTTTGAAGTTCTGTGCAACAAAATCCCAGTTAACCAGGTTCCAGAACGCCTCGACATACTTGGGGCGTGCATTGCGATAATCGACATAGTAAGCATGTTCCCACACATCGCAGGTGAGTAGTGCAGTCTGCCCTTCAGTCATCGGGCTGCCAGCATTGCTGCTGCTAACCAGTGCCAGTGAGCCATCGCTATTTTTAACCAGCCAGCCCCAGCCAGAACCAA
>Ga0316204_10006515_pt1 | contig 17900 bp, 17 predicted proteins | sample 6monrhotite_MG_2_FD_205661 | JGI IMG/M metagenome (GOLD analysis project Ga0316204, IMG submission 205661) | Microbial mat bacterial communities from mineral coupon in-situ incubated in ocean water Damariscotta River, Maine, United States -... | ecosystem: Environmental > Aquatic > Marine >... | reverse complement strand
TAACTTAATGCATTTTCGTAAATCTTATCGAGTTTATCATTTGAAATCCGATCGCTAAACTTTCGCTTGAGTTGCCATGCTTCATGGAGTGATTGGCCAAATTGTAACAATCTACCTCTGAGTAAATGATTCCGAGTTCGATATGTCAGTTCCACATTAGTTTGAACTTGCTGACGTATGTTTTCCTGTTGCATATGTATTCGTTGATCTTCATGTATCTCGCCTGAATCATGCATCACACCTGTATCACATAGAATTAAACTTTCTTCTAATTCAAGTTGAATATCGGAATGAATTCTAAGCGGATGCACAATGTTTTGGTCCATTCTAAATTCCATAAAATTAAAACCACCAAAAACCGTAGCATATTGATCTTGCCAGCCACCAGCTACACCCAGATAAAGTCGCTCTGCCTGAAATGCCATCTCTGCTAATTCATGTAGATCCCATTGATCTTGACGAAACTTATTAAAACACCCCAATATGCAAGCAGAAACAACTGCTGAACCACCCAGTCCAGAATTCATTGGAAAATCAGAATGAAGAAATAATTCAAAACCAAATTCAGGATGAACAACTTTTAACAATGCTTGGATAAGGCCAAAATTACCTGTTTTAGTTAAGGCTTCATGCAAGTCTTTTGCATAGAGTGACTCTCCTAAATCTCGAGAATGTACAATTACCTGTTCATCATTCCTTATTCTTAAAGTGGCGTGGCTATATAAAGAGATAGTTGTATTAATTACTGCACCGGCTTCGCCAGCAAAATAATGGGTTAAATCAGATCCCCCTCCTCCAAAACTAATACGTACAGGAGAGCGTGCTCGTGCATACACCCTTTCTTCTTCTTGCACTGGAAGATGTGTACGACTAATTATCCCCGTCAAGTATCTTTCAGAATCGAGTAATGGAATCACACGTATTTGATTATCGAGTTGTTTTAACAAAATTTCACGAGGAGTTTCTTCGTCTGCCCAAATATAATCTGGGTTCGCGCAAGTAGAGATGGAGGCATCTAACGAAGCTCCATCTAATAATTTTCTACGTATATCCCCATCTGTAACTAACCCTGTAACAGCTCCTTTAGCGTTGGTTGTTAAAACGATCCCATGATGATTATTCTCAATTTGAGAAAGCGCATCACGAAGCATAGAATCTTCAGGTATTAAAAACTGTTCAAAACTCATAGGTGTCCTTTTTTTCCCGATTCGATCCAGTTACAAAAACGAAAGTAATCCTCAGGCACACCGATATCAATAAAATCTGTGTCCAAAGGTATTGCACTCAATTCATTCATATCTACCAATTTTGGGAATAATTCACGTTCGAGTGAAAATGCTTGTTCATTCCAATTATAAAAATCATTGGCATTAAGTCGATATAATCCTGCATTTATCCAGCCTGTACCAGAACTCACCTCTTTTTCTTTAAACGCGACAATTTTGTTATTCATGTCAACTTCTACATGCCCATAACGTTCGGAGTTCTCTACAGATACTATAGCCATACTTGGAGTTGAAACATCAAACATACGCTCAATACCAGAGGTCAACCATGTATCGGCATTTGCTACCAAGAAGGTTCCAGATAACTGAAACTTTTTTACAGCATAAGCAACTGCACCTCCCGTACCCAATGCTTCAGGCTCTTTAGAGATACGAATTTCGCAGTTGTTTAATTTTCCTTTAGCTTGTTGTAGCTCAATATATTTTTCAATCAATTCCGATTGATGATGAAGTAAGAAAGTAAATTTACTTACCCCTTCACTAACCCATTTATCAATAAGATAATAAAGATAGGGCTGTTTATAAACAGGAGCCAAAGGTTTGGGCACGTCTGAAACTGCTGAACGAAGTCTAGTACCAAATCCACCGGCCAATACAAGCAACTCATCTGAACAACTCATTTTTTAGCTAAATAAGCGATCAACGTATCACACTTCCCTACTTTGGCTAGTTCTGCAGCATATGCTTCATTTAATGTTACTGAGTCGAGAAATGACCAATGCTGATGTCCTCCAGGTTGATTCTTACTCAACCAATACAAGTGGTTAGAAAGAGGATAACGTTGGTACTGTTGAATCGAAATAACTTCTAAACCAACTTGATCAGCAAGACTATTCAATGTTTTAGCATCAAATAAATATAAATGCTGACTCCAATACGTAAACTTCTGAAAAGCATTATTATCATACATTGTTAACAATGCATCCTGAGAGCTTGGCACTTCTATTACCAAGCATCCATTTTTCTCAAGTTTATTACTCAATTCTCTTAGTATTTTACGTGGATCAATTAAATGTTCGACAACATGAAATGCCGTTATCAAATCATAATTAGTATCAGTTTTTTCTAAACTGTTAAAGAGAGTTATTTTATCTCCCCAATAATCGTGAACTCGTTGCTCTAGTTCAATGCCCGCTATTTCTCCAGCTAGTGATTGTGCTTTACGAATAAAACCTCCTGCACCACAACCAAAATCAAGGATCTTTTTATTTACCATTGATGATTTCAACATTTCATATCGGCGTTCATCATCAAGACGTGCTTCTTTTAACCAACATTCGATAGACGGCAATTCATCTCCATGCATCCCAGACTGTTCATAGTGATTATTATCAATATGTTCGACCGAGCTCAATGAAACTAATCCGCAGTTACTACATTCCAAAATGTCTATAGACGGATTATCACGCACACTTCCCGTTCGAGAAACAAATTTTTTATTTTTACACAGATAACAATCCATAAATTATCTCATTTACATTAACAGTTAATTATTCTCTAGAAATACAACAATAATATATTTATTTAAGGCATGCTTTTTGTTATTAAATAACTTGTATTTGAATAATCAACTACTTTTACCTGCCTTTTCTCAACGGAAGCATCGCGTCTAAATCATTCTTCACATGAGTTGATGGCACTATTTCTATCGTTTTACGTAATGATTTTTCTTGAACCTCGTGAATTGAAACCGAACGCGTCAAACTCCAACGAATATGTTCAAACCATAATCCAAGCATAGTTTTAAACGAATCAGCATTTCGAAGAGCAACAATAATGCTTAATATTGGATAAAACATACGCTTTGTAATCGGGTTAAGTAATAATGGCGCGTACTTCAATCCAGAGTGAATATTAAAATAACCTGAATTACTAACTGCTTCAGCATCGTACCCAGTTTTTCGATCTTCATTTACAGTAAAATTCAAATTGATTTTTTCAAGCAAACGATTCAGTGATTTTGTGATTCTGACAGTTACAAGTTTTGTGTAATACATAACAACCTGGATGAATGACAACTGGCCACCGCTATTTTTTTCCAAATAGTGATGCGCATCAAGATGCGCTAGGATAATTGGCCTCCACATCAAAACTTTAAGTAACGGAAGCCCCGTATAATTTAAGAAATGGTCCTCCTTATAAGCGTCAGTATCACTAATTTTTATTAAATACTTTTCCTCTTCATCAATCGAATGTCCAATGTATCCTTTTTCACGAGCGAATTCATACAAAGGTGTTCCCGGCAATGCTTGAGCATAATTGATGCTAATCAATTCGCTAGCAGGCCTATCCACCCACGATTTCATATGAGCAGATACTGACTTCAGAAATTCTATTGTTTCCTGAATAGTGTCATCATCTTCGCCAGGCATGCCCAATACCAATTGAATTATCGTTCCCATACCAGCTTCAGAAGTCCACTTTAATGCATTGATGTTTTCTTCTAACGTAGCATTTTTTTCCATAATCTTAAGAATTTTTGGACTGCCTGATTCAGTACCAAAGTTCACAAAATAACATCCATTGTCTTTCCAATGTTGCAACGATTCTTTGCTAACACTACGTGCGCGAACTCCTGCTACTTGCCACGGTACACCTAACTCATTTAATCTTTCTGCCATTGCTGCAGCTGCTTTTCTGTCTGAACCAAAATTCTCATCACCAACCAGAATATAACCAACATTATGCTCGTCCATAAGATGACGAATATGATCCATAGTTTTATCAATGGGTAATGCTCGAAAGCCCTTTTCAAATCGATGACAAAATGTACACCGGGCAACACATCCTTTATGCATTACTACGGTAGCAACTCTCTTCCCAGGCAATATCTCTCCTTCATAACCAAACAGAAGTCGCGTCGTAGCTTCAGTAATAAAATAAGGTAAGGAACCATCGGCATCCAGTATTGAGTAATCTGGGAACTCAACTTCTTCAGCTGTTGGTTTTATTCCAAAACCCGTAAAGTGAAATTCGCCATGCTCATCTAAAAAGCTTATCCCTTTCGATGCACGTAACAAATCATAATTTAGCGGTTTTTCATAAAGTGCTTTTATAAGTTCCTGAATAATTTTTTCACCATCACCAGCGACACAAAAATCAACCTCACATTTCTTTAGTAAAATTTCAGCACTGGCCGCTAAATTTCCACCTACAATAATTTTCGTGTCAGGAGAAACCCTTCTAATTAGCTTTGACAAAAATTTTGTATATACGTATGCCGTTGAGACAACCGCACTAATCCCAACCACATCAAATTTTTGTTCTTTGAAATAAGTTTCTACCTCTTCGTTGCTATAACGAAAATAGTCAATATTATAAAAGCTTACCTCCTCGTCAATCTTTCTCAAAGATTGAATGATCGCCATACTCCCAAACGGAGGAAAATCAGTAGGTATAGGTCTAATTGGCGTTGTACAAATACAAATTTTCATATACACCTCTATCAAATTAATTTTGAGTTAATGACATTTCAGGATTGTAATTTACTTTTTCTTTATCATCGTTCCGTAAAACAGTGTCAACATCGCCATCTTCTACAATCATACCTTTGTCAAGACGATAAAGATGATCACAATACTTAACCGTAGTCAGCCGATGAGCAACGATTAGAATAGTCTTGTTTCCATGCAGTGCTCGTACTGCATCCATTACACTTTGTTCATTTAAATTATCGAGTGAACTGGTTGCTTCATCCAACACAAGTACTTGAGGATCGTGATAGAGTGCACGTGCTATTCCTATTCGTTGGCGCTGACCACCAGAAAGGGTAATGCCTCTCTCTCCTACCAATGTATCTAACCCGTTTGGTAATTCACTAATAAAAAGCTTCAACTGAGCTGCATCTACTGCTTTCTCAATAGCAGTCTCATCAATCTGTTCGTCTGACAAACCAAATGCTATATTACGACGAAGAGTATCATCTGTCAGAAAGATAGATTGTGGAACATATCCGATTTGATCTTGCCAGCCACGCAGGTCTGTTTGAATATCAATTCCGTCAACCTTAATTGAGCCACTAACTGGGGTAAGTAAACCCAGAACAATGTCTACCAAAGTACTTTTACCGGCACCACTACCACCGATAAGACCTATTGTATTGCCACGTGGAATATTTAAACTTATACCTCTCAGTGCCAGTTCTTCAGTTGATGGATAGCTGAAACTGACACCGTCTAGTGTAAGATTATGATTAAACGTTAAGAGTTCGCTTCGTTGTGGAGATATGGCTCCGTCTAGCAATTGAATTTCAGCATGTATTTTATCAACAACAGGTATTGAATAACGCACATTCTGAATAGCGCTAAGTATGCGGTTAATTGATGGCATTAGACGAAAAGCTGCCGCTGCAAAAAGTCCTATAGACGGAATAAGTGTCTCTAATGACTTTCCCTCTATCACCATTGCGATAACAAGGATTGCTAGCCCTGAAACAGCAAGTAATTCTAATAGGAGTCTGGGAAACATCTTTAAAGTTGACTCGAGGCGACCAACTCGCGTGCTACCGATATTGTGTTGTTGATATTGTGCAACAAAATCACTTTCACGCCCTAGCAGTTTCACATCTTTCGCACCACCCAGTCCCTGCTGTAGATGCTTAATAAGTAAACCGTCATGATATTGCCTAGACTTACCCCAGTTTAAAATATGCTTTCGTGAAAAAAAGCTAAAACTCCATGCCGCCAAGCCAAGTATACTTACTACTACCAGTGCACCAACAGGTTCCATCACTAGTAATAGCGACGAGATTCCAATTAACACCATTATCTCAGTGGACAACATCATCATTGCTATGAGTCCAGAAAGCGTCAAAACTTTACTTTCATTTACGATGTTATTAATCAAATGGGCCGAATTTCGTTGCAGATGAAACGTATATGGTTGTCGAAGGTAACCCACAAATAATCTATAAGACAAATCGGCTAGAACTCCGTATGCAAAACTTTTTTCTTGCCATACAAGAAGCGCAAGAAATACTGACTTAATCACATAAACACCTACTAAAGTCAACATGCCAACTATTACTAACCATTCATGACTAGGATTACCAAGAAAATTAAAAACGGGTTGAAATTCAGGATATCGTGTGGCTAGGTCTGTCTGCGTCATCAAAGCAAGCGCAGGAACAACAATGCCTACTCCTAATGTTTCTAAAGCTGTTCCGACAAGCATTAGAATTAACAATAAAAGGGCACTTCTGCGTTGTTTCTGATTGAGAAGAAACCAGATTTTTTTTTGAGTCGTTAAATTTATCAATTCAAGAACTTCGCAAAATTGTATAAGTTATAAATGTTGATACTTTTATTCACATTACTATATTTAAAATATTTTAGTAAAAATCACGCTACCGCCATACAACATCAATAATGAAGTTGCATGCATATCTGCATATAGCCATTAAAGACTATTTTTTATTTCGTTTTGATACCTAAAATCAAGGGACTAAATATAGAACATGATTTTTTTTCATTCCTCAGAAAATCATATTTCTCTTGGGCATCTTCCAGTCCTGTTATTAATATCGCATCATATTCGTCAACGTGTTCGAGGTTTTTCCATACTTGAAAACCAAGAAATGTATTACTCGTAGCATTAGGCTCAAAAACACCAACAATTTCTAATTTATAATCAAGTATTCTTATCGAAGCAATTTCAGCTAGCTCAGATATGCCGCAAAACAAAATACGATTCAATTCCTTCTCTTCACATTGCTGATATATATTATTGATGCTTAAGCTAGCATCACGATATAAATTAAACGACGATGATAAATAACTTGCTGTTAAACGGCTTTTTTCTGCAAAGCCTTTCGGAGTTAGATAATACAAATAACGGTTTGCAGGAGCATGTTTTATCTTGATGAGTCCTTTACCTAAACAGCGCTTTAAATACAAATTCGCTAAACCAAGTGCCACATCAAGTTTGTCAGCTAGATGTCGTTGTGTTAAGTCACTTTGATTTTCAATAGTCTGCAAAATTTCTAAAGTGACCGTATCTTCTTTTTGCTGATTGTTCATATAATGAACATTATATACAGGAGTGTTCATTAATTGAACTAATATATATTAAGAATAATACGGTTTTACGGGTAAGGTTACTTATAATTTGCTAAAAACCAGTCATGTACAATTAGTTTTTTCTATAAGTGACTGTTCTAGCTTAACTTTCACATGCTTTTCAGCGATTTTCAAAAGGACAATTACCCGATCATCAGGTTTGCTGCTATATAAAGTCGCATCGTATCCCTCAAAAAGCCCGTCCATAATTTTTATGGAATCACCGGGGGTTAAAGACTGGCCCTGTTCCTCATGAATTCCTAGCTCATTAGCATTAAGTATCAATTCATCAATAAATTCCTTAGGAACCTTTGCTGGTGTAAGTCCAAAACGAACCAAAGATGAGACGCCAACTGTTGAACGTATTGGCTCCCAATTATCTGCTTGTTCACTCAAGTAAATAAAAAGATACCTGGAAAACAATGGCTGAATAGACATTACCGCTTTACCACGTTTTTTTGTCCTACCAGAGACTAATGGCAAGTAGACTTCATAACCTTGTCTTTCCAGGTTTTCTTTAGCATTATTTTCAGACTTTGGTTTTGTTTGTATTAAATACCAAGACTTCATAAGAAATAATAAATGATTAATTTAAAATAAATTACCTTTCACTGAGGTACGTCTATATAACTATCAGAAATTTCTCTGGATTGATTTTCAGCGTCCAATACAGTGGTAATCATATCCAAGTGCCTTCATCATTTCAGGTTCATAAACATTTCTTAGATCAAGAAAAACATTACCCTCCATCAATTTTTTTATTTGTTCTAAGTCAAGACCTCTGTACACATTCCACTCAGTCAATAATATAACTGCATCTGCACCGTGAAAGACGTCATATATTGAATCGCAATAATATATTGACTCAGGCAACAAAGTTCTTGCTTCATTTATGCCTTGTGGGTCATGTGCATTAACAATTGCACCGTTTTCAATCAGTTTAGGCAAAATTGAAAGAGAGGGAGCATCACGCATATCATCTGTCTCAGGTTTAAATGTTAATCCTAATACGGCTAACTTCTTACCAGACTCATCGCCGCCCAATGCATCGCGTATCTTACCAATCATACGCGCTTTTTGAGCTTCGTTAACTTCAATAACGCTCTCAACAATTCGGCAAGAGACATCATTCTCTTGTGCTATACGCACCAATGCTTTTGTATCTTTTGGAAAACAGGAGCCACCAAAGCCGGGACCAGGATGCAAAAACTTACGACCTATACGTCCATCTAAACCGATGCCTTTGGATACTGCATGCACATCGGCATTGACAGCCTCGCATAAGTTTGCGATCTCATTAATGAAGCTAATCTTAGTTGCTAAAAATGCATTCGCCGCGTACTTGGTTAATTCAGCTGATTCTAAACTTGTAAAAACCATTGGTACTTCAATTAAATTAAGTGGTCGATATAGTTCCTGAATTAATTTTTGAGACTTTTCATTTTCAACACCGACTACAACTCTATCTGGATACATAAAATCCTTTATCGCAGCACCTTCCCTTAAAAACTCTGGGTTTGAAGCGATATCAAAATCTGCACTTGGATTAGATTCCTTAAGGACTCTTTTCACATTCCGAGCCGTCCCTACCGGTACTGTAGATTTATTGATAATCACGGTATACCCAGATAGGAATGGCGCCATATCTTTAGCTGCTTGGTAGATATACTTCAAATCAGCATGTCCATCCCCTCTTCGCGTAGGTGTTCCAACCGCTAAGAAAATGAGATCAGCAGCTTGAATGACGCCATCATATTCTGTAGTAAAAACAAGCCGCCCTTCATCAAAATTCTTTTTTACCAGCGCATCTAAACCAGGTTCATAAATAGGTATTTTTCCACTATTAAGATCATCAATTTTATTTTGATCAATATCGAGACACGTCACATTGGCGCCAAACTCTGAAAAACAGGCACCTGAGACAAGTCCGACATATCCACTTCCTAGCATTACAACATTCATGATAATCCTTCTACTTTAATCAAAGTCTAATTAGATCCACAGAGTCTGGCACTTGGTCTCTTGGAAGTATCGATTTTATATCATATACGATTGCATTTTTATTAAGGAGGTTCTGAATATACCGCCACCCATCTGCAACAAATATGTCATGCGCTACGGCCAAAATAAGCGCATCTGCCGGTTGTAATGCATCTTGCTCGACAATACTAATTCCATATTCATCTTCAACATCCTTATTATTTACATATGGATCAAATACCTGAACATTGAGCTCAAAAGCTTGAAGCTCCCTTACAATATCTATAACTCGAGTATTTCTAATATCTGAAATATTTTCTTTAAATGAAAACCCAAGGATTGTTATTTTTGTACTTTTATCGGCTTTTCCTTTTCTGACTAGTTGTCGTATTAATTGTCGTGCGACATAAAATCCCATCGCATCATTAACACTTCGCCCTGATAAAATGACACGTGGTGAATAACCTAACAACAATGATTTATGTGTTAGGTAATATGGATCTACCCCAATACAATGCCCACCAACTAAACCCGGTTGGAAATTCATAAAATTCCATTTTGTTCCCGCCGCATCCAGAACATCTTTAGTATCAATTCCTGCTTTGTTGAAAATCAATGCCAACTCATTCATTAATGCAATGTTGATATCTCGCTGCGTGTTCTCAATCACCTTTGCAGCTTCAGCCACCTTTATGCTCGCGGCTTCATGCAATCCAGCCGTAATTACTTTTGAATAAACACTTCTTATCACCTTAAGTGATTCTTTATCTTGCGCTGAAATAATCTTAATTGTGTTTTCAAGTGTGTGTACTACATCGCCAGGGTTGATTCTCTCTGGAGAATAGCCAACAAAAAAATCTACGCCTGCTTCTAAGCTCGATCCTGCCTCTAAAACAGGAATGCATTCTTCCTCAGTCATTCCAGGGTATACAGTTGCTTCAAAAACAACGACATCACCTTTCTTTAGATAAACTGAAATCGTTTTTGTAGCATTTAGTAATGCAATAGGATCGGGTTTTTTAGAATCATCAACTGGTGTTTGTACAGCGACAATAAAAAAATCTGCTTTTTTTAAACATTCATGGTCTGAGTGGAAGGAAATATCACCAGCATCAGATATTTTTCCATCCACCATATTAAACCGGTCAATTCCATTTGAAACTTCATCTATCCTCGGTTGATTGATGTCATAGCCGATCACTTTGTAGAATCTTGATAAAGCAAGCGCTAAAGGAAAACCAACATATCCCAGACCGACAACGGCAATGGTTCTATCTGTTTTCATAATGTTAATCATCCCTAACAATTCTTATTGATATTAGACTTTAATCCTGATTTTACAGTATGTTAGGAAAAAGAAGGGAAATATTTGAGACGAATTAATTATTTCTAGAAAAAAATTAATGTATTGAAAGGTGCCAAGACGACGTCTATCTCTAGCTATAGTTTGCTTCCACCATATAATCCTGAGAAGAAAACATGATGGCGTCCCCAAGGGGATTCGAACCCCTGTTGCCGCCGTGAAAGGGCAGTGTCCTAGGCCTCTAGACGATGGGGACAATAATAAAACATGTCCGGTAAAACAGCCTACAAAGTTACAATTTGGTGGAGCTAGGCGGGATCGAACCGCCGACCTCTTGCGTGCCACGCAAGCGCTCTCCCAGCTGAGCTATAGCCCCGGTAAAATCCGCGAAATAACAACAGGCGGCGACTGTACGTGACAGTATAATCAGTGTCAAGACGAACTACGTTTTTCAATAAATTCAATACCTTTTAGTAAGCGCTTCAAGACATTTTCTTGCCCTAGTAATCGCAAAGTATCATCTATACTTGGGGAGACACCTGCTCCTGTCACGGCTACCCGCAAAGGCTGTGCAAGTTTGCCCATCTTTATTTCCAGATCGTTTGCTGTCTTCTCAATAGCACTTTTTATATGATTATTGTCCCAAACCTCTAAACTCTGCAATGAACCATAAAGTTGTTTTAGTGGTGCCAATATAACTGGGCGGAGATGTTTTTTTGCTGCATTTGCATCATATTCCTCAAAATCATTATAAAAATACGTACTTTGTTCAGCCATTTCTTTTAATGTATCAGTACGCTGCTTTTGAACATCGATTAAATCTTCTATTTCTGGTCCATTATCGATATTAATGTCCATAAGCAGAAATAGCTCGGTTAATGGTTTTAAAAGCGATTTGTTTTTTGCATTCTTGATATAATGTTGATTCAGCCACAGCAATTTTTCGGGGTTGATGCTAGAAGCCGACTTATTGACGTCCTTAATATCAAATGCTGAAATCATTTCATCTATTGAAAATATTTCCTGGTCCCCATGTGACCAACCTAGTCTGACCAGATAATTCAGCAAGGCCTCAGGCAAAATCCCATCATCGCGATACTGTAAGACGCTGGCAGCACCGTCGCGCTTTGATAATTTTTTACCTTCTGGGCTTAGTATCATTGGGATATGTGCGTAATTAGGCGCTTTAGCTCCTAATGCATTAAAAATATTAATTTGTCGCGGTGTGTTATTAAGGTGGTCATCACCTCGAATCACCTCAGTTATGGCCATATCCATATCATCTACAACAACAGTCAAATTATAAGTTGGCGATCCATCTGAACGCGCAATGACCAAATCATCTAGTTCACTGTTTTCAAAAAGAACGTCTCCCTGTACTTGATCATTCACAACTACATGTCCATCAGCAGGATTCTTAAACCTGATAACAGCATTCTCATCTGTCAGATTCAATGATCGACATAGACCGTCATAGCGTGGTTTTTCTCCGCGAGTCATAGCTTCATCGCGTATTTTTTCTAATCGTTCTTTAGAACAAGTACACCGGTATGCATGACCATTTTTCAATAATTCACTGATAACTTCTCTATACCGTTCAAATCGCTGCGTCTGATAAAACGGTCCTTCATCATGATTCAAGCCCAACCAAGCCATTCCATTCAGGATAACTTGTACCGCTTCATCGGTAGAACGCTCACGGTCAGTATCTTCAATTCTCAGAATAAACTGCCCTTTATGGTGTTTGGCATATAACCAAGAGAATAAGGCCGTTCTTATACCCCCAATATGTAATAAACCAGTAGGGCTTGGCGCAAATCGTGTCCGTATTTCCATAATATTTCTCTCGGGTAATTAAATATTAATCAATTTATACAATAACTTATAAGAACATACCTAATTCAGGGTATGTAATATACAAATAAATTTACTCTTATATGATGATTCGTAGAATTTACGTGAGTGCTATATTGCGATCTGTAAAGATTAATCACTTTACTAAATCTCAAGATCCCTTATGCGTTATGCAAACCCCGCTTTTAGCGGGGGTTTTTAAATGTTCTTAGTCTCGTTTGCAGCTCGGTAATTGATCCTACAGTACTAGCTACATCCTCCTTCCCTGTACTCGTACTGATTACACACATGCAATCATATCCCTTGAAACATCCAAGGTGTTATTTTCGCCCTATCCTTCTCATAACGACGGATATCATCTGCTTGTGCCAAAGTAAGAGCAATATCATCCAATCCTTTCAGCAAACGATCTTTCAAGCCTGCAGCGATATCAAATGAATATCTATTTCCTTCTTGGGTCTCAACAATTTGATCTTCAAGATTAACCGTTGCTTTAAATCCTTTTTGAGCATTCACAGAAGCGAACAATGCATCCATTTCATCTTCTGTTAAACGAATGGGTAAGAATCCATTTTTGAATGAATTGCTATAAAAAATATCACCAAAACTTGGCGCTAGCACAACCTTGATTCCAAAATCTTCCAATGCCCAAACGGCATGTTCTCTGGAAGAACCACAGCCAAAATTTTCTCTCGCAAGCAGTATTTCGGCTTTGTCATATGGTGATTGATTCAATATAAAGTCAGGGTTAATTGCACGCGATTGACTTTCATTGATAGGGTCACCTTGTTCCAAATAACGCCAATCATCAAATAAATTAGGACCAAAACCACTGCGTTTTATTGATTTTAGATACTGCTTTGGAATAATCGCATCAGTATCCACATTGGATCGGTCTATAGGTGCAACAATACCCGTAAATGTTTTAAATGCTTCCATGAGTGTTTCCTTATAAATCTCTAATATCAACAAAGTGACCCGCAATAGCAGCCGCAGCCGCCATACTCGGGCTTACCAAATGTGTTCGTCCACCCTGCCCCTGTCGACCCTCAAAGTTACGGTTGGAAGTCGATGCACAACGTTCACCAGGTTCAAGCTGATCTGGGTTCATTCCCAAGCACATTGAACAACCGGGCTCACGCCACTCAAATCCAGACGCAATAAAGATATCAGCCAAACCTTCGTCTTCGGCCTGTTGTTTAACCAAACCTGAACCCGGTACAACCATCGCTAATGTGATATCGCTAGAAACCTTTTTACCTTTCACGACACTGGCTGCAGCTCGTAAGTCTTCAATGCGTGAATTCGTACATGAGCCAACAAAAACCTTATCAACTTTGATATCTGTCATCGCGGTACCCGGAACCAAATTCATGTAACGCAATGCATTCTCAATGCCTTCACGTTTTGTGGCATCTTCAGCATCTGCAGGATTAGGAACAACATCATTAACCGATACGACCATTTCGGGAGAGGTTCCCCAAGTTACTTGTGGCTCAATCTTCGCGGCATCAATCTCTATGATTTTATCGAACTGCGCATCTTCATCACTTTTAAGTTCGTTCCATAATGCGACAGCTTGTTGCCACTCCTCACCTTTTGGAGAATAGGGACGCCCTTTAACATAGTCCAAAGTAGTTTGATCAACGGCGATGAGTCCAACTCGGGCGCCGGCTTCTATACTCATATTACATACCGTCATCCGTCCTTCCATCGATAAAGCACGAATGGCATCACCACCAAACTCTATGGAATAGCCCGTGCCACCTGCAGTTCCAATTTCTCCGATTATTTCAAGGACGATATCCTTTGCCGTTATGCCATTACCAACTTGTCCATTAACATTAACCAACATGTTCTTGGCCTTTTTAAGTACCAACGATTGTGTCGCTAACACATGTTCAACTTCAGAGGTACCGATACCAAAGGCAAGTGCACCCAATGCACCATTGGTTGATGTGTGTGAATCGCCACAAACAATAGTCATCCCCGGTAATGAAGCACCTTGTTCAGGACCAATCACATGCACAATACCTTGCCTTGGATCCATCATTTCAAACTTGGTTATGCCTGTTTCCCTGCAGTTCGCATCCAGCGTATCAAGTTGAAGTTTCGATATCGGGTCTTCAATAACTTCTCTATTGACCGTTGGAACATTATGATCAGGCACAGCCAAGTTAGTGTTTAAACGCCAGGGTTGTCGCCCAGCGAGTTTAAGGCCCTCAAATGCCTGAGGTGAGGTCACTTCATGAATGAGATGTCGGTCGATATAGATCAACGCCGTGCCGTCACCGTAATCATGAACCACATGGTCATCCCAGAGTTTGTCGTACAATGTTTTTGCCATCATAAAATTCTCAATTATTTCTTTGTATTATTCGTTGGGGTCAATCGCAACTATTGTCCGACCCGTTGTCTTACCAGCCAACATATTGTCAAATACGCTCGGTAAGTCTTCTAATCCAACCGTGTTAGTCACGATCTTATTTAAATGTTTAGGTGCAAGGTCACTGGCCAAGCGCTCCCAAAGATGATGTCTAAAATGAGTTGGGCATCCTTGTGAATTGATACCGAGCAAACTGACACCACGTAAAATAAAGGGCATTACAGTTGTATTGAGCTTAAAACCACCAGCAAGTCCCACCGCAGCAATATTTCCCCACGGATTGGTTGTTTTAGTCAACCAGGCAAGGATATCGCCCCCCACATTATCTATCGCACCACCCCACTGTCCTTTTTCTAATGGTGGCCCATCAAGTTTAAGCGTATTTCGATCCAGAACGTGACTTGCACCGATACTGGTCAATAGATCATTGCTATTTGATTTGCCAGTCAATGCGACGACCTCATACCCCAAAGAAGACAGAATATCGACGGCAATACTCCCAACACCACCAGACGCGCCAGTCACGATGAATTGGCCTAAATCTGGAGTTTGATTATTATCTTCCAAGCGCTGAACACACAATGCAACTGTAAACCCAGCAGTACCAATCGCCATTGCTTCAAATAAACTCATCGAATTAGGTACCGGCACGACCCATTCTGCAGGCACACGAACATACTCAGAAAACCCACCATCATGGTCAACACCAAACTCATACCCTGTTATAAGTACAGAATCACCCTCTTTTAAGCGTTTATCCTGTGATTCAACCACCGTGCCGGAGACATCTACTCCGGCATTACAGGGGAAATGCCGGAGTATCTTACCGGCGCCAGTGCCAGCCAACGCATCTTTATAATTAACAGCCGAATAAGCTGTCTTTATGAGCACATCGCCTTCGTCCAGATCATCAACAGTGATGTCTTCAACACGTCCTACGACCTCATCATTCTCCTGATGTACCCTAAATGCCTGAAATTTAGTCATTAGTGCCCCCATATTATTTACAATCTTCGTCTTGCATGAAACAATTCGCCGCTTTTATGGCCTAACGTCATATGTATACAATATATCTATCAAGCAAGGCTCTCTTGCCACAAAGCAAGCGGCGCATTTTACGAGACTTAGAGGCTATTTGGTAATTATATTTCGGAGCGATAATGGTTCTGTTTCAGAACAATTTTGCGATAGATTGAGGCGAATAGTTATTCTATTTAACGAAATCGAGTGTGAAATTGAATCAAATCAGGGACATTTGCAGTCGAAATCTACTTAACAAGCAGCCTCCTAATAGCAATACCAACCGTGAGTTTTAAAATATGAAAAAAATTAGTCGAATATTCATCTTATTATTAACCCTGATCTCCTCTTCTGCTCATGCTGATTTCAATGACGGCGTTGTCGCATACCTGATGGGAGACTATGACAAAGCATTTACAACCATGCAATCACTGGCAGAAACCTCAGATCATGGCTACGCACAGTATTATATGGGCATGATGTACATGAAGGGCCAGGGCGTGGAACAAGATTATAAAAATGCCGGAGAGTGGTTTAGAAAAGCGTCAGAAAAAAATATACCTCAAGCACAATATAAATTAGGTGACCTGTATTTTAAAGGCCGCGGCGTACCAAAAGACTTCGAATATGCATATATCTGGTATAGCGTTGGAGCGTCACACGCACATAAGTTGTCCGTAAGTTCTATTGATAAAGCAAAGCAAAAGCTTTCTGAGGAAGAATTAAAAGAAGCCGACAAAGTCATAGCGACTTACATTAAAAAGTATGGTCCAAAAGAAGATGTTGATCCAAATCAACCCATTACGATTGATAACGAGTAACGAATTCCTAAAGTATTAGGCGTAATGTTCCACTAGATGCCCCGGGAAATGCCGGGGTTCAAACCCGCTCATTTTGTTTACAATCTCTTGTAATAGATTAGCGCGGTAGTATTTACTATCAGATAATAAAAGTACTGAATTCGGATTTGACGGCTTCTGACGTGACTCAAGATTATTATTTAATGGTTTTATATAGTGCTTTTTCTTGTCTGTCTCAGTTGCGGACTGCAATTCGCCAATAGGAAGGATTTTTTTACGAGAGTTAGCGGCAGCAAGCCTGGTGCTATGTACATCCAATCGTATTGAGTTTACTCCATTCAAACCAAACTAATCCTTAACTGATTCGTTTCATTAATTCTCTAAGATTAGACAAAGACGCCAAATGCGCAAATATTAATTCCATTTGATCAGTCTTTAACAACTCTGCTAATTTTGCCGGCTTAACTGCTTTTAATTTATCTCGATTCACACACATAAAACCACCTAGAGAAATCTTTTCACCGGTCGAGCGTTCGATGTTTGCTTGCATTGGTTCTAGTATGTCTAGTTTAGACAAGTTTTCGCAAAAGAGTGACGTTATTTTTACATGCGACTGATAATCCTTAAGAAAATCTACCGCTTGGTTTAATATGTCGTTCTGCTCACCTTTAGCATTAAACAAGGCCTTCCCTTCTTTTGCCGTATTAAAGCCAGGAAAACTTTCATCAATACAAACAGTAAAGTTATCTTTATCATCATCCGCTGTTGCTAGTATAAAAGGATAACGCCTCACATAGGCAGGTATATAATCTGCAGTCCAAGCACCTTTATCATCAATAAATAGATTTTTATGTTTCTCTAGGCCTAACAGCGCTACTGGAAAAACGACATCATCTGAACCTTTGGCAAATACAATAGGGTATTCGGGTGATATTCGTAGAAATTCAATAGCAGCAATATAGATACTGTTTGTTTCTTTAGTGTGCACATAACCTTCTATACCTTCTATATAAAGCTCGCCGTGGACTTCTTTATTTAAAGGCACCACTTTTTTATAAAATAAAGGCAATGCAGGAGTAACAGTGTTAGCAACTGATTTTGTTGTCATGATTTTAAATTACGGGGTTGAGTTAATATCGTCTAATTCTGGTAAATCTGTCAGGTCTTCCAAATCTTCATCATCTTCAAGTTCTTCATCATCGAATGCTTCAAGCT
>Ga0316204_10006514_pt1 | contig 17905 bp, 16 predicted proteins | sample 6monrhotite_MG_2_FD_205661 | JGI IMG/M metagenome (GOLD analysis project Ga0316204, IMG submission 205661) | Microbial mat bacterial communities from mineral coupon in-situ incubated in ocean water Damariscotta River, Maine, United States -... | ecosystem: Environmental > Aquatic > Marine >... | reverse complement strand
GTTGATCGGTTGCCCATGCTCATGGAAATGGAAGCGGACCGCATGACCAATCTGGTGATCACCGACAAAGAGGTTGAACCGGAACGCCAGGTGGTGCTGGAAGAACGCCGCTCACGTATTGGCAATGAACCGGGCAGTGTTCTGGGTGAACATGTAAACGCATCACTGTTTCTTAATCACCCCTATCGCAACCCGGTTATTGGCTGGGAACATGATATCGAGGCGTTGGATATCAATCGCATCCTGGCCTTCTACAAACGCTGGTACGCCCCGAATAATGCCATTCTGGTTGTCGCTGGTGACATCACGGTAGAAGAGTTAAAACCGTTGGCCGAAAAATACTATGGCGCCATCCCGGCGCAACCCCCCGTTCAACGGATGCGCGCCAAGGAGCCCCCGCAGAAAGCCGCCAGACAGGTAACCCTGAAAGATAAGCGCGTCCGCCAGCCATCGTGGCGGCGAACCTTCCTTGCCCCATCCCTACTATGGGGTGACAAAAAGCACCACTATCCGCTGGAAGTTCTGGCCGACGTGTTCGGTGGGGGTGCCTCCAGCCAACTGTATCGTTCGCTTGTTGTCGATAAAAAACTCGCTGTATCGGCGGGGGCCTATTACAGCGGAAGCGGGCGAGGACCCGGTCGCTTCACAGTTTACGCCAGCCCAAGACCGGGTACAGACATGGCAAAGCTGGAAGCAGCCGTCGAAGATGAGATACGCCAAATTGTTGAAAGCGCTCCCAAAGATGATGATGTCCGTCGCGCCATTGAACGCATGCAATCCGAAGCGGTTTACGCCCGGGATTCGCTATCCGGGGGAGCACGGGCATTGGGGTCTGCCCTGGCGGCTGGCCTGAGCATCGACGACGTCGAATCCTGGCCCGAAAACATTGCTAAAGTCAGTACCGACGATATCCATGCGGCAGCCAAGGCCATCTTCAACATAAACCATTCCGTCACCGGACTGTTGCTGCCAGAACGCAAGCTGTAAGGAAATGACCATGAGAAGCTTTCGCCATCTTGCGCTGTTGTCCTTTGTCGTCCTGTTTACTGTTGCCGGTTTCGCCGTTTCACAGTCCGCACACGCCTTCAAAGTCGAATCCGTTGTCAGTCCCGGCGGGGTCACGGCATGGCTCGTTCGCGATACAAGCAACCCCATTATCACGATGAATTTTACCTTCCGGGGCGGCAGCGCTCTTGATCCAGTGGGCAAGGAAGGGCTGGCCAATCTGGCGTCCAGCGTGATTGATGAGGGGGCTGGGGACCTGGATAGTAAAACCTTTCAGCAGACCCTGGAAGACTTGGCGATCCGGCTCAGATTCAATTCCTCCAGAGATACCTTTGGCGGGCGACTGCAAACCCTGGTCAAGAACAGCGACACCGCCTTCAATCTTCTCAGTCTTGCCCTGACCCAACCTCGCTTCGACCCGGAGCCACTGGAACGCATTCGTGCCCAGATCGTTGTTGGTCTCAAACGGGACAAGGAAGACCCCCACGCCATCGCTGGCAGAAAAATGTTCGAAACCCTGTATCCCGACCATCCCTATGGCCGCCCGTCTGACGGAACCATCGGTTCCGTCAGCGCTCTCACCGTCGATGACCTGAAGGGGTTTATGAAGCAGCGGATTGGTCGGGAAAATCTGACCATTGGAGTGGTCGGCGATATTTCCGGAGCTGGTCTTGCGTCACTCCTGGATAAAACATTCGGCGCTCTGCCTGAAAAAAGCACCCCCTGGAAACTTCCGAATGTGCAGCCAAGTGCTTCGGGACAGACCATCGTCATCGACAAAGCCGTACCGCAAAGCGCCATCTTGTTTGCCCAGCAAGGTCTGAAACGCAAGGACCCGGACTATTATACTGCCTATGTGATGAACCATATTTTTGGCGCGGGCAGTTTTACGTCACGACTATATGAAGAGATCCGCGAAAAACGCGGGTTGGTTTATTCGGTCGGCACCAGCCTGTACCCATTTGATGCCAGCGCCCTGATTTTCGGCAGCGCCGGCACGGCCAATGCACGGGCACAGGAAACCCTGGATGTGCTTAAAACCGAATGGAAGAAGATGGCGGCTAAAGGGGTAAGCAAACAGGAGCTTGAAGACGCCAAAACCTATCTCACCGGCTCCTTCGCTTTACGCTTTTCATCGAGCGGACGAATCGCCTCCATCCTTGTTGGCATGCAACTCTCTGATCTGGGCATCGATTATCTTGATCGACGCAACTCGATCATCAATGCCGTTACCCTTCAAGATGTAAATCGGGTGGCCGCTAAGCTTTTGAAAATCAAGAACTTGGTAACCGTCGTCGTTGGTCAGCCCGAAGGTATCACCAGCACAAACTGATTGTACCTTCGGCGTTTGCTGGTTGCACAGGCCTGAACCTGATAATCTCCGGCCATGAAAAACTCGGCTGCCTGGATCGCCCTGACCACCCATCTTGAGACCCTAAACACGGTCCATATGCGCGACCTGTTCGCCGTCGACCCTGCGCGCTTCGACAGGTTTTCAATTGCCTTTGATGAGCTGTTCTTCGATTATTCGAAAAACCTCATCACTGCCGAAACCGTCCGTCTACTGCTTGATCTCGCCCAGGAACGTGACCTTCAGGGCCAGCGCGATGCTATGTTTGCCGGACAATCCGTCAATTCAACGGAACACCGCGCCGCCCTGCACATGGCCTTAAGGGCTTCTCCTGAAGATGGCTATAAAACTCAGGACGGAGATGTCAGCGCAAAGGTTTCCAGTGTTTTAACCCGCATCGGCCAGTTTGTTGAGGCGGTCCACTCCGGCACGAAAACCGGAGCAACGGGCAAAGCTTTCACCGATGTTGTCAACATCGGCATCGGCGGCTCTCATTTGGGGCCGGAGATGGTAACGCAGGCGTTGGCCCCCTATCGCCATGTCGGGCTTAACGTTCATTTTGTCTCGAATATTGATAGCTACGATCTGGCCCAAACTCTGGCTGGCCTCGATCCGGAAACGACCTTGTTTCTGGTGGCCTCGAAGTCCTTTACCACGCCCGACACCATGACCAATGCACTGTCCGCCCATGCCTGGCTAACCCAATCGCTTGGTGATGGCGCCGTTAGCGATCATTTTGTCGCCCTCTCCTCAAACGCAGCTGCTGTCGAGGCTTTTGGGATTGATCCCGCCAACATGTTCGAGTTTTGGGACTGGGTTGGCGGACGGATGTCGCTGTGGTCAGCGATTGGTCTGTCCATCGCCCTCTCTATCGGCATGCAGGGCTTTCGTGAGCTTCTTAGCGGGGCGCGCCAAATGGACGAACATTTCCGCGACGCCCCGCTGGAAAAAAACCTTCCCGTGCTGATGGCATTGATCGGTATCTGGAATATCAATTTTCTCGGTTTTGATACGCTGGCCATTCTTCCCTACGACCAGAGACTTGCCCGCCTACCCGCCTTCCTCCAACAGCTCGATATGGAAAGTAACGGCAAGGGTGTTACCCGAGGCGGCGACCCCGTGAGCATGAAAACCGGGCCAATTGTATTCGGCGAACCCGGCACCAATGGTCAGCACGCCTTTTACCAGCTCCTGCATCAGGGCCCCAAGGTGACGCCTGCCGATTTTATCGTCGTCGCCGACCCCGCCCATGGGTTGCCTGGTCATCAAGACCAATTGCTGGCCAATGCGCTGGCCCAGGCCGAAGCCCTCATGAAAGGTCGCACACGTGAAGAGGCCCAAGGCAATCCCCATCGTCAGTTCAGCGGCAACCGTCCTTCCAATACAATTTTGCTGCGCCAGCTTGATCCGTTCAATCTAGGTATGTTGATCGCCTTGTACGAACACAAAATCTTTATTCAGGGCGCCATCTGGGACATCAATTCCTTTGACCAGTGGGGGGTCGAACTGGGCAAGGAACTGGCTGGAAATATTCTCGATAAGATTGAGGATGGGGACGACTACGCTGGTCTGGATTCCTCAACCGCAGGCCTACTCACTCAACTGGAAACCTGGCGGAGCTGACGATGGTTCTACGCCGCTTGCCCGAAACGCTGGTTAACCGAATCGCTGCTGGTGAGGTGGTTGAACGCCCGGCGGCGGCGGTCAAGGAACTGGTCGAAAATGCCATCGATGCCGAAGCAACGCTGATCGACGTGGTCATCCATGAGGGCGGACAAAGCCTGATCTCGGTGACTGACAATGGGCATGGCATGAGCAGTGACGAGTTATTGCTGGCCATCGAACGCCACGCCACCTCGAAGCTTCCAGATGACGACCTGATCCGCATTCAGTTTCTCGGTTTTCGCGGTGAAGCCCTGCCCTCCATCGGGGCGGTCAGCCGCCTTGAAATCACCTCGCGCCGTGAGGGGGATGACAACGCCTGGTCCATTCAGGTTGAAGGCGGCAGGGTCGTGGCGCCGGTCCCCGCTGCTTTTTCCAAAGGCACGCGTGTCGAAATACGCGACCTGTTTTTCGCCACACCGGCCCGCTTGAAATTTCTAAAATCACCGCGCGCCGAACAAGGGCAGGTCACCGAGGTTATCAAGCGCCTGGCTATGGCCCATCCCGAGATCGGCTTCACCCTATCTGACAGCACACGAAAAATCTTGGATTTTCCACCCGTAAGCAGTGAGTTGTTTGATGCCCGGCTTCAACGTTTGTCGGCAATCATGGGACGAGATTTTTCCGATAACGCCTTGCAGATTGATGCAGAACGCGACGGCATCCACCTCGGTGGTTATGCTGGCCTGCCGACACTGAACAGAGGCAACGCGGCCCTGCAGTTCCTGTTTGTCAATGATCGCCCTGTGAATGATCGCATGCTTTATGGTGCCTTGCGCGGAGCATATCGTGATTTCCTGGCCTCTGACCGTTATCCTCTGGTGGCGCTTTTTATCCAGTCACCGCCGCAACTGGTTGATGTTAATGTGCATCCGGCGAAGACCGAGGTGCGATTTCAGGATCAGGGACTGGTGCGCGGTCTTATCGTCGGGGCTATTAAGCATGCACTTGCGAATGCCGGTCACCGTGCCTCGACCACGGTTTCGGATGTGGCATTGGGGGCAATTCGTGCTGGCGGACTTACGGTTGGCGGGAGCGGTAATTCGCGACCCGTTTACCCGACATCGTTCGGGCCATCCGGTGTGCTGCAGGGCCTGCATGATCAAAACGCCGCCTACCATGCACCGTTACCTTCCCTTGATCCGAGCCCAACCGCCCAGATATTTGATGATAACGAACCGGGCCTAAACGATCGATCAGTTGAGAACCATCCGCTTGGCGCGGCCCGCGGACAACTTCATGAAACATACATCGTCTCTCAAACCAAAGATGGCATCGTCATCGTCGATCAGCACGCCGCCCATGAGCGCCTTGTCGAAGAGCGCATAAAAAACGACATGGCCGAACAGGGTGTCAAACGACAGGGCCTGCTGATCCCTGAAGTTGTCGAACTCGACGATAGCGCCTGCCATAGCCTGATTTCACGTGCCGATGAGCTGGCCGAGCTTGGGTTGGTTATTGAGGCCTTTGGCGAAGGAGCAATCATGGTTCGTGAAACACCGGCGTTGCTGGGAGAGGTTGATGTCCATGGGCTGCTCCGTGATCTGGCCGATGATCTGGCGGACTCTGATGAGGCGATCGCATTGCGTGAACGGATTGGAGATGTCTGCGCGACCATGGCCTGCCATGGCAGCGTGCGGGCCGGGCGGCGCCTGAATGCCGACGAGATGAATGCGCTGTTACGCGAAATGGAAGCCACGCCTCATTCCGGGCAATGCTCACACGGTCGCCCGACCTATGTTGAACTGAAGCTGGCGGATATCGAAAAACTATTCGGTCGGCGCTAATGCTAGGTGAGTGGATCACACACCTCTCGACCCCCTGCCCGCAACCTCATCGACGGATGGGTTATCTTAAAGAATTAATTGCCATTGAACGCCGCCATCGGCGCTGCCAGTTGGCGTGGAGCCCTCACCTTGAACGCTGCCGGAATCTGATCATCAAAACCGTGGATAGCTGTTCAACTACCAAACAAGCCGTTGTCCTCGGCTCCGGGTTATTGCTGGATGTTCCCCTCGCTCATCTTGCACAAAATTTTGATGACGTCGTTCTCGTTGATATCTGTCACCTGCACCAGACTAGGAAACTGGTGGGAAAATTTCAGAATGTACGATCGCTGGAGCGTGATATCAGCGGCATTACGGATCTGCTAAATCACTGGCTGTCGGGACCTAAGAATGCCCCATTACCCTCGCCTTCCATCGACTATGATATGGTTGCCGGTGCAGATTACGTGATTTCATCAAACCTTATGGCACAGCTCCCCCTGACTCCAATGGCCTATCTTGAACAACGAGCGCCAGGTATCGAAAGTACCGTCCGGGAAGATTTTGCCCGGAACATTATTGATCATCACCTAAGCCTGCTTCAGTCGCTGGATTGTCCGGTGACCTTAATCACCGAAACCCTTCGCCTGATTTCCAGTGGCGAAAAAACGCTAAACAAGGTCGACCCGTTGTTTGGTGCTCCGCTGCTTTATGAAGGGGAGGAATGGTGGTGGGATGTCGCCCCAAGACCGGAGATCGATCGGAATTTTGATGTTCGGCTGGCTGTCCGCGGGATTGCCAATCTGAACGATGCCGGTCACGCCCGATTTTGTAGAAATACCACCCTGGCCGCACCGTAAGTTCTTTCGTCCAGAATCTTGAGACTGCGCGGCGGTTCCAGTGGCTCTTTTTCAGCGACTTCGACAACGATCACCGACCCTTCCTCTAGCCAACCTTTGTTCGCCAAGGCCAGCAACGCAGGTTGGGTCAGGCCTTGATTATAGGGCGCATCAAGAAACGCCAGTTGGCAGGGAGCCTTGGCGGCCAGCGGCGGAGGCGCCAGACGCTTCGAATCAATTTTCAGCAAGGTCACATTTCGCCATTCACCCAAAGTCGCCGCGTTTGCCTTGGCCAGTGCCAGTGAGGCGCGGTCAGAATCGATAAACGTTGCATGCCCGGCCCCTCTCGACAGGGCTTCAAGACCAAGGGCGCCGGTGCCGCAAAACAAATCAACAACACTGGCCTCTTCAAAATCAAACCCGTCAATTCCATGGGCAAGAATATTGAAAACAGATTCACGAGTACGGTCAGATGTGGGACGCACATTCTGCCCGTCGGGCGCTTTCAAATTGCGCCCACGATGTTTGCCGCCGACAATTCTCAAAATTTCTTTTTCCAATGTTTGGGTCGTTCGGTTCTGATCTGCAAGTTTTCACGCAGCACCTTGGGTGGCATTTCGACCACACCGCCGCGCACCAGATTTCCCAACTGAAAAGGACCATATGCCGTGCGGATCAGGCGGTTAACGCTTAACCCGAGGGCTTCCATGACGCGGCGGATTTCACGATTTTTGCCTTCGTGCAGGGTCATCGACAGCCAGGAATTATGCCCGGTCGTCTGTTCAAGATGGGCATCAATTGGGGCATATCGGACATCCTCAACAGTGATGCCTTTTTTCAGGTTTTCCAGACGCTGTTCATCGACGTGGCCATGAACCCTGACACGATACTTTCTGGACCAGCCCATTTCCGGTAACTCAAGGCGCCGTGACAATTCTCCATCATTGGTCAGCAGCAACAATCCTTCCGAATTCAGATCAAGCCTGCCGACGCTCAAAACTCTCGGCATGTCCTTTGGAAGTCGTTCGAAAACCGTCGGCCGACCCTCCGGGTCCTGGTTGGTGGTCATCAGCCCGGGGGGTTTATGATACCGCCACAACCTTGTCGGTTCCGCCGTCGGCAAAGGTTTGCCGTCAACTTTCACCTGATCCGATGGGCCAACAGTTAGGGCAGGGCTATCCAGGACCTTTCCGTTAACGGCTACTCGGCCCGCCGTGATCCACCGCTCGGCTTCGCGCCTGGAACACAGCCCGGCACGGGCCAGGACCTTGGCAATACGGTCACCTTTATTTTCGCTCATTTCAGACCACCTTTGTTTATGGCGCTAATCTAGGGACAGGGCCGGGTTCCGGCAAGCACAGCCCTTGACCCCGGACATATTGGCGGGCACCTTGCGCAAATGACGGACTATATGGAAATTGCCCTGAACGAGGCCCGGGCCGCCGCTGAACGTGGCGAAGTGCCGGTGGGGGCCGTGCTGGTCGACGAGACATCCGGAGACATCATCGCCCAATCCGGTAACCGTACTGAGGAGTTGAACGACCCTACGGCACATGCGGAAATTCTGGTGATCCGTCAAGGCGGCAAACGTCTTGGCACCCCCAGATTGGAAAACTGCGATCTCTACGTCACCCTGGAACCCTGCCCGATGTGCGCCACCGCCATTTCCTTCGCCCGCCTTCGACGTCTGCATTTCGGCGCGTATGACCCGAAAGGTGGCGGCGTCGATCACGGGGCCAAAATTTTTGACCAGCCCACCTGCCATCACCGGCCGGAGGTTATTGGTGGGCACCGCGAAACAGAGGCAAGTGAGCTGTTAAAAACGTTTTTTATGAAGCGTCGCTGACGGTTCTTAGTCGGTTTTCCGGAGATAGATCACCCAATACACTAGGGCAACAAAGACACTACCGCCGACGATATTTCCCAACGTCACCGGGACCACATTTCCAAGAAACCCACTAACCGAGACGCCTTCAATACCCGCCATGATACCCAGTGGGATGAAATACATGTTGGCGATACTGTGCTCAAACCCCAACGCCACAAACGCTGAAATGGGGAAAATGATGACAAGCACCTTACCCGTTACATTGCGGGCCGCGAAACTGAGCCATACAGCCATACAGACCAGGGCATTGCACAGCACGCCCCGGAAGAAAGCTTCGGCGAACGGGATGTTGACTTTACCGAGTGCTATGCCGGCGGCGGTTTTTTCCACCGCGCCGCCGCCAAGGTCCAGCAGCCCCGCCATCAACGCGATGTAAGCGGTGGCGACGGCACCAACGAAATTCCCGACATAAACCAGGCCCCAGTTTCTCAGCAACTTAGCCATGCTAACCTTGCCGTCTGCCCAAGCCATAACGATCAGGTTGTTGCCCGTAAACAGTTCTGAGCCGCCAATCACCACGAGGATCAATCCCAGCGAAAAGGCCGCGCCACCGAGAAGGCGGGAGGGGCCAAAACCCAGGCCGTGATTGGTCATCACCAGGGTGTAAAACATCGCGCCAAAGCTGATGAAAGCTCCCGCCAGCAAACCAAGTGTCAACGTTTGAAGCAAAGGCAGATTTGCCTTTTTCACCCCAGCGCCCTCAATAAGGGCGGCGATCCGCGGCGGCGCGTAGTCGTCAATCACATTAACATCAGCGCTTACCTGCTCAGCCATCAGGTATCTCCTTATCAGGCCTTAGAAACTCTGGCGATCTGTCAATTATGCCCACTGATCTCCGCATGCAGGGGTTTGGTTTGTTCGAACATGCTCTTTTGCTCATCACTGGCAGGGGTTTGATGATTGGTTTTCCACTCACCATAGGTCATGCCATAAACCACTTCGCGGGCGTCATCATAATTCATCTCAACACCACGCTCCCGGGCGGCTGCCATATACCATTTGGACAGGCAGTTCCGGCAGAACCCGGACAGGTTCATGAGATCGATGTTCTGTACGTCTTTGCGTTTCTGCAGGTGTTTGACGAGCCCTCGAAAAGCTGCGGCTTCCAGTTCCAACCGTGTCTGATCATCCATGGTTTCTCACCCGATATCTGTTGAGGTTAGGTCTTTATATAAGTTAGCGTTTGATGGCACGCCAGCCGATATCACTGCGGCAGAAGCCTTGCGGCCAGTCGATTTTAGCAACCGCCTTATAGGCCTGCTTTTGCGCCGCCTTAACTGTTTTTGCGAGCGCCGTGACCCCTAAAACCCGTCCACCATTGGCAACAAGGCGCTGATCATCGATTTTTGTCCCGGCATGAAAGACGTTTACACCGTCAAGCGCATCCGCGTCTTCAAGCCCCCTGATCTCACTGCCTTTCGCGTAACCTCCGGGGTATCCTTCAGCGGCCATAACGACGCACAATGCGGCCTCGTCATGCCAGTCGAGCTTGATCTTGTTGAGTTTGCCCTCGACTGCCGCCAGCAGCATCTCGACAACATCAGACTTCAGGCGCATCATCAGAACCTGACATTCCGGATCACCGAAGCGGCAGTTATATTCGATCAGGCGTGGGCCAGTATCTGAAATCATCAACCCCGCAAACAATACCCCCTGATAGGGCCGGCCCTCCGCAGCCATCCCCTTGATCGTCGGGTTGATGATCTCTTCCATGATCCGCTCGCTCATGGCCTGATCAACCACCGGGGCCGGTGAATACGCCCCCATGCCACCCGTATTGGGGCCTTCGTCGCCGTCATAGGCGGCTTTGTGATCCTGGGCTGCGACCAGCGGCACCGCGTGTTCGCCATCGACAATGGCAAAGAAACTGGCTTCTTCGCCACTCATGAATTCTTCGACTACGACCTCCGCACCCGCACCCGCAAAGGCATCTTCGACCATGATATGATCAATGGCCGCGTAGGCCTCATTTTCATTGCGACAGAGAATGACGCCTTTGCCGGCAGCCAGACCATCGGCCTTAACGACGATGGGGGCGCCATTGGCGCGAATATACTCTTTTGCTGCATCGGGCTCATCAAACCGCGCATATTCCGCTGTTGGCACATAGAACTTGGCGCAAAGATCCTTCATCGCTCCTTTCGAGCCCTCGATCTCGGCTGCCGCAGCGCTGGGGCCAAACACCTTGATACCCTCATCGACTAAACGGTCAGCCAACCCGGCGACAAGCGGCGCTTCCGGGCCGATAACAGCCAGATCAACTTTTTCGTCCCTGGCCAGGTCGACAATTGCCTGAATGTCTTCCGCGCCGACGTCAACGCAACGGGCGATCTTGGCGATTCCTGCGTTACCCGGCGCACAGAGGAGCTCTTTGCATTTTGGCGATTTTGCGATCGCCCAACAGAGTGAGTGTTCCCGCCCGCCAGAGCCAATTACCAGAATTTTCATGGGAACCCTCTCCTCTTTGTCTTTTGAGGCTTGTTTCAACAGGCCTAAATGTATCATACATAGTGCAACCATGATCAACGATACGTCCAGTGCAAATACGCCTTCTAACGTACCGATTTTTTCCGTCGGTGAGATTTCCAACGCCCTGAAAATTACGGTCGAGGAAACCTTTGATCGGGTTCGGGTTCGTGGCGAAATATCGGGTTTTAAACGCGCCGCCTCGGGCCATTTATATTTCACCCTGAAAGACGAGGCCGCTGTTCTTGACGGCATATGCTGGCGCGGCACCGCGGGCAAGTTGAGCATTGCACCTGAAGACGGCATGGAAGTGATTGCCACCGGGCGGTTGACCACCTACGGGGCCCGATCCAAGTACCAGATGGTCGTCGACTCCATGGAGTTGGCGGGCGAAGGGGCTTTGCTGAAGATGCTTGAGGACCGGCGCCGGAAGCTCGCCGCCGAAGGCCTGTTCGATGAAGACCGAAAGCAGCCCCTGCCCTATCTTCCCGAGGTCATCGGCGTCATCACATCGCCCACCGGTGCCGTCATTCGCGATATCCTGCATCGCCTTGATGACCGGTTCGGGCGTCGTGTCTTGCTGTGGCCTGTATTGGTGCAGGGCGACACTGCGGCGGCGCAGATTACAGCCGCCATAAACGGCTTCAACGCGCTACCCGAGGGCGGCGATACACCGCGACCCGACCTGATCATCGTGGCCCGTGGCGGCGGTAGTCTGGAGGATCTGTGGGCCTTTAACGAAGAAGCCGTTGTACGTGCGGCAGCCGACAGCGCCATCCCGCTAATTTCTGCCGTCGGCCATGAAACAGATACGACCCTGATCGATTTTGCGTCGGACCGTCGTGCGCCGACACCAACGGCAGCGGCAGAAATCGCTGTTCCGGTTCGCGCCGAGCTGGCAGCGCTGATTATGGATGACGGAACCAGATTGATGACGGCCATGAACCGGCGACTTGGCGACGGTCGTCTACACTTACAGAGCACGGTTCGGGGTTTGCCCAATCTCACACGCCTACTCGGAGAATCAGCGCAACGCTTGGATGACTGGAGTGAACGACTGGGCAACGCGCTGGTTTCGGGGATATCGGCAAAACGCTCCGTGCTTGGGGAAATTGGCGGGCAGTTACGGAAACCCGACCATCTGATCCGCCGTGGAGATGATCGACTGAAATCCGAAATTCGCGCCCTGAAGCTGGCGGGGCGGTCGTTGATCAAGGAAAAAATCTCCGATTTTTCACGGGCTTCAAGTCTGCTGGTAAGCTATTCCTACACACGGGTACTGGATCGTGGGTTTGCATTGGTTCGTGACGCCAACGACAACCCGGTCATGTCGGCCACCGAGGTCTCCGCAGGTGATCAGGTAAACGTCACATTTCATGATGGCGCTCGACACATGCTGGTGACCGACGGCGAGAGCGGCAAACTGAAAGCTCCGCCAGGCAAACCAAAATCCAGGAAACCCAACGATGACCAGGGGACCTTGCTGTGAGTTGGCGGGTCTGGGGCGGATTGCTGGCGGTTTTCCTATGTGCGCTGCCGGTCGCGGTGACGGCTCAAACCAATCTCAGTTTCGAGGGTCATTTTATTCAGGGCGGACTGGTTGTTGGCCAGACCCTGCCTGGATCTAAAATCAAACATGGTGATCGCCAGGTCCAGGTCTCGGATACGGGGGTTTTCGTTCTTGGTTTCGGTCGCGATGCCCCAAAAAAAGACAGCCTCAGCGTCCAACTGCCAAACGGACAAAATGTCCTGCAGCCGCTGGAGGTTCGCCAACAAACCTACAAAACAACACGCATCGACGGATTGCCTAAACGCAAGGTCACACCGAAGGAAGAAGACCTCAAACGTATCCGCAACGATAACGTAAAAATTGGCAAGGTCCGCCAGCTCGATACAAGGTTAACGGATTTTCTTGCAGGGTTTGTATGGCCGGTTAAAGGCCGCATATCGGGTATTTTCGGCTCGCAACGCATCCTCAATGGAAAACCACGACGCCCCCACAACGGCATGGATATCGCGGCCCCGCAAGGAACACCGGTACTGGCGACATCTGACGGCGTGGTCCAGCTGGTGCATGAAGATATGTTTTATTCCGGCAAGACGGTCATGATCGATCACGGCCACGGCGTCACGTCAGTCTATATCCACATGAATAAAATCATCGTGGAACAGGGAAGCCGGGTGCGACAGGGCGACCAGATCGGCACGGTCGGGATGACCGGTCGGACCACCGGCCCGCATCTGCACTGGGGCATCAATCTGTTCAAAATGCCGCTTGATCCGAAATTGATTGTGGCCGGCGAGAAAAAACTGACCCGCACTGATTAATGAGTGTGATTATTTAGGTCACTCAATCAGACCAACCCGCCTCAGCCCTTCGTCATCCTTGAGTGAAAAATCAACCCCAGAAATGTCCACCGCTTCTTCGCTGCACAGCCACGCGATCGCCCGGGCAGGCCAGTCTGGTGAAATATGAACCGACGGCTCCAGTTGACTGACGGGATTGATCCCCGACGCCCTGATTACGACTTGCATATCCGTCGCAACCGTTCCCGGACTAAGGCCAACAACCCGGATTCCCTTGTCGCGGTATTCCTTATCAGCACAACGGGTTAATGACAGAACAGCGGCTTTGGAGGAACAGTAGTGGCTCCATCCTTCCAGCGCGCCGGTGGCCGCCCCCGAACTGATGTTGATAATGATGCCTGCGCCTTGCGCTTCCATAACCGGAAGAGCCGCTCGCAACCCATAATACACACCTTTGTAATTGATGTCGGCGACCCGTGCCCAGAGCTCCGGATCGGAATCTCCCAGTCGCGATATGGGTTCGATAATTCCGGCATTGTTAACCAGGATATCCAATCGGCCAAAACTGGACAGGCAGCGCTCCATAGCGTCGAAGACATCCTGATATCGGCTGACATCACAGGCCACTGCTTCCGCTGCTCCACCGGCTCTTCGTATGCCCATTGCAACTTTTTGAATACCATCAAGTGTGCGTGCCGCCAGCACCACGGATACCCCCTGCCTTGCCAGTTCTTTGGCCGCAGCGGCACCAATTCCTCTACTGGCTCCGGTCACCAGCGCTACTTTGTTTCGAATGTCCAAATTTCACCTCCTGTGTTGGTGACAGGAATATGCCTGAGGATTATTTCACATTAAATATTATATATTTCATCATTATCATGCATATACTGCATGAATGGACATCAACACACTACGGACATTTATCATGGTCGCCCGGCTTGGCAGCTTTGCCAGCGCGGCCCGATCAATCGATGCCGACCCTTCGCAAGTCTCACGGACCATTGCCGGTCTGGAAAATGCGATTGGCATTCGCCTGTTCCAGCGGACAACGCGCCAAATGAAACTGACCGAAGCCGGCGAGCTGTATCTTGGCAGGGTGGAGGCGATTGTCGACGAGCTCGACGATGCACGTGATCAGGCCCTGGCACTGAGTTCAAAACCCCACGGCAAACTAAGGCTGACGACATCTGTGGCCTTCGGGCAAATTTGCCTAATTCCTCTAATTCCCGATTTTAAGAATACCTTCCCTCACCTCACTGTTGATCTGGTGTTAACGGACGACAACCTGGATCTCGTCTCCAACCGTATCGATTTGGCGATCCGGCTGGCCCCCGCCATCGAGTCTGATGTGATCAGCTCCAAATTATTCGACACCCGTTATCGAGTGTGCGCCAGCCCGGATTATATTTCAACCGCTCCCCCGCTCGAGGGCCCCGGTGATATTATCAATCACGACGCCATTCAATACGCCTTACCCAACTTCCAGGAGCGATGGCTTTTTCGTGATGCCCGCAACAAGACCATTGAGGTGCCGGTAAAAGGCACCCTTAATATTTCCAATGCCTTGGTGATTAGAGAAAGCGTGCTCCTGGGTTTGGGCCCCGCCCTCATGGCTGACTGGTTGATTGACGATGCTATCAGGACCGGAAAATGTGTTGACGTTTTTCCGGATTACCAAGTGACGGCGACATCATTTGAAACGGGTGCCTGGCTCATATACCCCAACCGTCAGTTTCTTCCCAACAAGGTGCGGGTCGCCATCAATTTCCTAAGAAAACACCTGACCAGGGTTTCCTGAATGATAGGTGATTTAATCCGACCAGCGGTTATGTAACCACAACCATTGTTCAGGTCGGGCCCGAACCCAGCTCTCGATTTTTGAATTGATCTGCGACAACAGAGCGGACACATCCTTCTGGCGATCACCGCTAACCTGAACCTTGAGTGGCGGTTCCAGAATGATGCGGAACCTGGCCCCGCCCAGGCGTTCGATATGCACGGGCACGACCGGACAATCAAAACGCAAAGCCAGTTCCGCGATGGCGGGGGCTGTCATGGCGTCTCGACCGAAGAAGGGCACAGGAATGCCATCGTTCATTTTTTGGTCCATCAGCACACCCAGATGCTGACCGCCCTTAAGGGACTTCAACAACATGCGCGCACCCGTTGAACCTTTTGGAATCAGTGCCCCTTCCGTTGCTGCCCGGCCCTGACGGTACAGCCACTCTACCAATCTGTTGTTGGCGGCACGATAAACCCGGTCGATCGGCAGGCCGCGTTGAGAACCGCATAGCGGGACGAGTTCCCAGTTGCCGATGTGGGCGGAAATAAAAATGCCCGGCTTACCATCATCCCGAAGCTGCTCGACATACTCATGCCCGATGACCTCGACCGGGCCGTTTGGGTCGTACACATTGATTTTCCCGAGGTGCGGATATTCACCGGCCAGACGTCCAAGGTTATCCCACATTCCGACAATCATCTTCCCTACCTCGGCCTCTGATTTTTCAGGAAAGACCCGGGTGATATTGCGGCGCGCCCGTTTTGTTACCGATAACCTCGGACCAATGGCTTGGCCACACCATCCGCCGATCGCCGACGCCACACCGAATGGCAACAAACGAAACCCCCAATAAAAAATCAGGGCGGCAAGGGCCTGCGCCGGGTGATTGATATAACGGGTGACAAACGACATACAGAAAACCTAAAGCAACCGGTCCAACAGGGACTGCAAGAGTGCTTCGTCCTCCCATTGCAGGGTGATTGTCAAGACTTCGATGTCCTGACTCTGATCCTTGGGGATGCGGACGCTGTCCTTTTCCGTGGTAATCAGCTGGCTGTTATTCTTCTTCGCCAACGATTTCAAATGTTCCAGATCGGTCAGAGAATAAGGATGATGGTCAGGGAAGGAACGGCTGGTGACAACGTTGCATCCGGCGTCGGTGAGGGTCCGGAAAAACTTGTCCGGCTGTCCAATTCCGGCAAAAGCAGTGAGCGGCTTATCCGTCAGATTTTTGATTTCCGGGCCGGGAACAATCTTCGTGCGGAGCAGAGGTAGGTCGGGAAATGCCCGGGAAATAAACGTCACCAAACCCGCTTCATCTTCACCGATAATGATCACCCCATCGGCGCGTTTAAGCGCATCCCCGGGCGTTTCACGCAGGGGCCCTGCGGGAATCAGACGACCGTTGCCAAATCCGTATTGGCCATCAATGACCAGCAACGAACAGGCCTTGATCAACGACGGATTCTGATAACCATCATCCATGATAATAACGTCGGCACCATCACTCGCAGCTGCGGCACCCCTGACCCGGTCCTGTGACACCCAGGTGGGGGCCTGTCTGCACAGCAGTAGTGGTTCGTCCCCGACCTGATCGGCCCGGTCCACATCGCCATCGACACGGCGAGGCCCGGTTTCCGAACCACCATACCCACGGCTGAGGAAAGATACGGATGTACCTATGGCTTGCAGTCTCTGGGCGAGGTCAAGCGCAACAGGGGTTTTGCCAGCCCCACCGGCAACCAGATTGCCGACACAAATCACCGGGACAGGCGGTTGCCAGGGGCGACTTAAGGATCGGCGCACTTTTCCGGCAAGCCCATAAACCCAGCCCAATGGTGAAAGCGCCGCGGCCGGCAAACCACCCCGCCCGGTTCGCCAAAACTCAGGCGCTTTCATTGTTGGCCTCCGCCTTGTCCAGATACGGGGCGAGTTCCATCAAAACCGCACCAAGCACATCGCCCTCATTCTCGGCATATGATTTTGCCGTGGCGGCCAGACGGGCGCGTTCAGCCGGGTCGATCTGAACCCGCTTGACCGCCCGAACCAGATCGTCACCATCAGCAACACCAATAAGCGCATTCTCCGCCGTCATACGGTCGACAATTTCGGCAAAATTCCACATATGGGGGCCATGGAAGATGGCGCAGTCAAGGCGGGCCGCTTCCAGCAGGTTTTGTCCGCCCATATCGACAAAGGATTTACCCATGAAGACCAACCCGCTGAGCCGGTAGAACAGCCCCAGTTCACCCATGGTATCGGCGATATAAATCTGCGTATCGTCAGCAACATCTTGTGCTTTGGAGCGCAATGCAGTGGCCGCCCCCAGAGAGGACAGGGCATCCTGGATATCCTCACCGCGGTCGGGATGACGCGGAACAATGATCGTAAGTAGATTTGGAATATCCGCGACAAGGCCCTGATGAACCTGCCAGAGAATTTCTTCTTCACCGGGGTGGGTGCTGGCCGCCAGAAAGATCACCCGGTCACGGGTCGCGGTTTGAAGTTTTGAGAACTCCGCGTCGTCCACCGGCAAAGGTGGAACAGCAAATTTCAGATTGCCAACGGTGTGGGCCGGGTGAGCGCCCATGGCCCGTAGTCTCTCAACATCAGTGCCCGTTTGCCCCAGACATAGCGAAAACCCGGATAACAGCTTCCTGATGACCCAGGGAAACCGCTTCCAGCCACGAAACGCTTTCGGCGAGACCCGACCATTGATCAGCACAAGTGGGATGTTTCTCCGGGCTGGCTCCAGAACCAGGTTAGGCCAGAACTCTGATTCCGCCCAAAGTACCAGATCGGGCGCCCAATGATCAAAAAATCGGCGCACGCAGGATG